>ENA-UOOE01000011-UOOE01000011.1-fermentation-metagenome-genome-assembly--contig:-NODE-11-length-240395-cov-117.789964_pt1 | contig 240395 bp, 170 predicted proteins | sample MGYA00245776_ERZ724021 | MGnify/ENA primary metagenome ERZ724021 (study PRJEB28704, sample SAMN03018321) | fermentation metagenome | biome: anthropogenic terrestrial biome; feature: soil... | reverse complement strand
GGGGTGGCTGCGGCGGCTGGGGTCGCTGGGGTCGCTGGGGTCGCTGGGGCGGCTGCGGCGGCTGGGGCTGCGACTGGTGGTAAGATAAACACCAAGCGAATTGCTGAGTCTGAGGACTATAAAATATATTTTGGAGGTAAATATAATGTGGTGGAATGACTGTGGCTGGGGCGGCTGCGGCGGCTGGGGTCGCTGGGGTCGCTGGGGTCGCTGGGGCGGCTGTGGCGGCTGGGGCTGCGACTGGTGGTAAGAAAAAACACCAAGCCAATCGCTAAGTCCAAGAACTATTGAACGTGGATAAAGCAACGATAGCCATCAGTTCAAAATGTAAGAGAACTTCGGATTAATCAGCTTTTTTTGAACTGATGGCTATTATACTTTAATTTAACTGAACTATGATCGTAATGTTTAATAAACTCTCAAATTTATTCTACGATTAAATTAAAAAATAAATAATTATAAGAATAGTTTATTTTAGGAATAACGAACATATTGATAAATAGATCCAAGTTTGGGAGTTCAAAAAAAGAACTAGTAATACTATTTTTTGTTTCTAAATGCGTGCATTTTGAGCCTCCAAATTGATTATAATTGGAGTATATAGCATATTTAGACTATTCCTGTTTTATTTTTGTATAAATATTAAATTGCAGATTATATCTCTTGATTTATCTAAATACTTACAGGTTTAGGCTTTGTAAATTAAATGTAGAACTAAACGTACAGCCTCAGCGTATGGTTTCCCAGCTTTTTCAATGACTATTTAATATTAAGGATTTATTATTCTATCGGGTTTATATAATTTACAATTATATAATTAATTGTACTTTCTGACGATTAAAGTTAAACCTGTTTTTTGTTAAACAAAAATAGATTAACTCAATTGTCAGGAGTAATAATTGAGTTGGGGAGGCGATATAATATTTGGTTGGAGAACTACAAACTCTAATCTTAAAATTATATCCTCTCCAATATATAAAATAAATATAAATCTAACTAGAACGAAAATATAAAATAAAAACATAAGTATAAAAATATAGTAGATAAGGAGGTAAATATAAATGGGAGGATTCTTTGGAAGAGACTGTGATTTTGACAGATTTAAGGGATTCGGCTGTGGCTGTGGTGGCGGCTGTGGTGGCGGCTGCGGCTGGGGCGGCTGGGACGGCTGGGATGGCTGTGGCTTCCGCGATAGGTTCAAAACCAAGTTCTTTAACATCCGTGGTTGTGTCGCAGAGAAATGCGGCCGTGGTGGCTGGTGGGACTAAGCTATTTGTTTAACAGTAATCCCACTAGCTGATTGCTGACCAATCAACCACAGATTAGATAAATATATAAAAATAAGATAGAGAATGGCTCATTCGTACAGTCCTTAGCTGAAATGTAAAAGTAGGATAGCCCTGATTGCACTAGAACTTTGATATATTGAAAGGTTTTTCCTACAATAGCTTAAGTCCCTTAAGAAGGATTAACGAATGAGCCCCATCTCATTTTATTCATCAAAGAATAATGCAGTTTAATTGAAAAACCAGTCGCATAGGAATTCAAGCGATTTAAATTTAATATATATAACAGATCTGCAGACAGATCTGTATTTACTTTATTTTCCCATAAGTTATCCTACTTTTTAATATTGTCTATTTATTTACTGATTATATTTGAGCTTTAATAACTTAATTATAAATTTAAGCTAGCTCAAAAACTCGATATAAGTTATTTTTTAACCTTACAACCTTCAGATTTCATAAGAAATAACCAATTTTATGAATCATCAACTTACAAATAAAAATATAAAATTACCGGAGTTTAAAAATTATATGAGTAATACTATTTTCTTTTGGTAAATGCACCTGGTTTAAGCTCTTAAAAAGCTTTTGATTAAGGAATATAATGTATTTGTACCATTAAGACCCTATTTTTATAGAAATACTGGATTAAAGATTATAGCTCCTGATTTTAGAGATATTCAAGGAATCAAAATCTGTAAATTAAAAGTAAAATTAAGCCAATTTTCTAGATCATGATTTCCCAGCTTTTTCAATGACTATTTAATATTAAGGATTTATTATTCTATCGGGTTTATATAATTTATAATTATATAATTAATTGCACTTCTTGGCAATTAAAGTTAAACCTGTTTTTTGTTAAATAAAAATAGATTAACTCAATTGCCAGGAGTATAACACAGTTGGGGAGTCGATATAATATTTGGTTGGAGAACTACAAACTCTAATTTTAAAAGTATGTCCTCTCCAATATATAAGATAAATATAAAAAATAAATAGAGCGAAAAATACAAAATAAAAAATAAGTATAAAAATACAGTAGATAAGGAGGTAAATAAATGGGAGACTTCTTTGGAAGAGACTGGGGCTTTGACAAATTTAAGGGATTCGGCTGTGGCTGTGGTGGCGGCTGTGGTGGCGGCTGCGGCTGGGGCGGCTGGAAAGACTGTGGTTGCGGATTCCGTGAAAAATGTAAAATAAAGTTCTTTAATATCCGCGGCTGTGTCGTAGAGAAAGAAAAAGGCTGTGGTGGCTGGTGGGACCCATAATAGCTGGTGGTGGGGACTAAGCTATTTGTTTAACGGTAATATACTAGCTGATTACTGACGAATCAACCACAGATTAACTAATATAAAAAGTAAAAATCTATGAAGGCTTATTCGTACAGTCCTTAGCCGGAATGTAAAAGTAGGAGAAGCCTGATTGCACTAAATTAAATTTATTGACAGGTTTTTCTTATAATTGACCTTCTTCCGTCAGAAAGGGCCAACGAATAAGCCTAATTTCATGTTATCGTTATCAATCACAATGCAGTTTAACTGAAAAATCAACCACATAGAAATTCAAAGATTCAAATCCGAATATTTATAACAGATCTGCAAACAGATCTTAATTTATTTTACTTTTCTATGAGTTTCCCTAAAATGAGTTTCCCAAAATTTTATGCGATCTAATTATTGATTATATTTGAGCTTTATCTAACCATTAATTATACTTTATACATTTGAGCCCATTCAAAACCTTATGTAACGTCTTTGTCTCTGTTAACTTTACAATCCCCATATAATGTTTTTTTGATTTCATTTTTGGAATTACTTTATCACAGGACTCTATTGAACTAAAGAACTTCTCAATTGCACTTTTCTTTTTGAACTCTTCTCAATCTACCTTTATTGGCTTTAATCTCTTCCTTTTCTTCTGTTTTTTATGTTTATTAGTATTGGACTTTATTTCCCTCCTTATTGTGTTCTCAATATTAACGGTACTTGAATGTTATTTACTGGCCTTCCGATAGGTCTCGATTTTGTCACTTTTTTGCAAGTACCTTTTTTATATTAATCAATGATTTACCTAGGCTGGTATGCGGAAATACACCCAAGCTCAGGGGCGATCTTTGGAAATCGATTTTTTGGATTTTATGGTGATTGCAGCCAATGGAGCAGCCGCAGTTCTCATGGATGTGGGCATAATACCTGAAGTCATCTGTACCGATCTTGATTAACCCTGAAGCTGATATTGAAAAAGGAATCATAGCCTGCGAGATAGGCTCAATAGTCCTTATTCATGCGTATGGGGACAATATCGATAAGCTTGAAAAATATATGCCTCGCTAAAACGATTTATTGCAACTACCAAGCAAGAACTTTTGATAAGGTCTACAATTTTGGAGAACCCCGTCAGGGAGACCGATACTTATTTTTTGCAATGGAGTTCAGGATAAAAACTGTCAAACTTACTGGATTTGATTTTGATGATTCGAGAGCAAACACGGTTAAGAAAAAGAAGTTGAAGTGGACGAGAGAATTAATTGAGATGTCAGGAATTTAATGGAAAATTTCTCTTCTTCAGGAAGGTTGAGGTGCAGAAAGTTAAGAAATCCTCAAATATGCATTCTTTGAATAAATCTGGCTTTTATATTTTTAGAAAAAAACTACTCATTTAAGTTAAAAATATGAAATGTTATAGTTTTGAATCCAAAATAATATTTCTACTTATTTAAGTAAATTATTGCCTTTTATGGATTATAAATAGATTCTATAGATGAATTGAACTTATTTTTTTATAATAATTTCTATTTTAGGTTTAAAGGGGAAAATTAAAAATTTAAAAGCTTTTTTATCAGCATTCTTTAGATACATCTACAATATGGATTAAATAAAAAAGTATTTTCATATTTCCCCGTCAAATTCGCCCAGATTTTCTAGGACTATTTAATGGTAAGTAAAATTTATTCTATATGCTTTATATAAATTAAAACTATATGTTTAATATACTCACTAGCAATTAAAATTTAGGTGTGTCAGTCTTAAAATTAAGATGGGCTCCCAAAAGATATTAAGAAATTTAATTGTTGGTAGTATCATTTATAAAACAGTTTCACATAACAAAACAGTTCCGGAAAAATGATTTTAATAGCCGCCTTAGAGATAAAGTAGACAAATTCCGTGAATTCACTTTGTCTTGAACTGGTGTCTATTCAAAAAGTATCCAAAGAGAATAATGAATGTTAATTGAAGATCGGAGGGAAATTGATGTATATAGAGAACTTTGTAATTTTACTGTCCCAGAAGTTCAAAGTAATTTTCAACGACTGGTTCTAAGCAGGTTGGAAATGTATTATATAGCCACCTTTTCGAGATAATATGGACAAATCCCGTGCATTCACTCCGTCTTGAACCGGTGACTGTGTAACGAGATGCAAAAAAGCATAAAAGCACACTAAATAGTGGAGGGAATTATAATGTATATCGAGAACTTTGTGATCCTTCTGTCCCAGAAGTTTAAAGTAATTTTCAACGACTGGTTCTAAGCAGGTTGGAAATGTATTATATAGTCACCTTTTCGAGATAATATGGACAAATCCCGTGCATTCACTCCGTCTTGAACCGGTGACTGTGTAACGAGATGCAAAAAAGCATAAAAGCACACTAAATAGTGGAGGGAATTATAATGTATATCGAGAACTTTGTGATCCTTCTGTCCCAGAAGTTTAAAGTAATTTTCAACGACTGGTTCTAAGCAGACTAGGCGAGTAAATAAACATCGTAGACGCCAGTTTAAGATAGTATCCTTAGGATTCACTTTGTCTTAAATTGGTGTCTATGTAAACATTTCCGAGGAAGACAATAGCTTTAAAAGGGGAGTGAGTATGTTAATATTACCACGTTTTAATATAAATCTGAAAATAATAGTCGCTATATTAAAAGAAAACTTCGACATTTATATGTAAACTGACTAATAGGAAGCAAAGAAAAGTATAAAAATATAATATGAACGGAGGAAAATATAATGATTGCATGGCAAGATTTCAACATAAACATTTCATTAATACTCATAGCACTTTCACAGAAATTCAACATAATTTTCTACTGAATTTACAAATGGAGCCTATTCCATAACTCAAAACTGCTTCTCCAAATGTGGAATTAAGAGTAGTCAATGAGCTTCTGCTCACGGGAAATAGTTCTGAAACTCTTATCAATTTTGGATATAAAGCTAGTTTTGGGAGCTCATGTTCAAAAAGTCAAAAGAAAAAAGTCTGGGAATAAGGAGTCATAAAGAGATAAATTCATACAAAAAGATAAATTCATACCTTTGTGGCTTTATAGCCCCACCAACCTAAAAACTCAAAAAATGTTTGTGATAGCTGTTACTGAAGAGATTGGAAAATAATCATAATAGCCACCTTTTCGAGATAATATGGACAAATCCCGTGAGTTCATTTTGTCTTGAGCTGGTGGCTATATAACGAGTACGCAGAGGAAAGCGTACATATATAATGGGACGGACTAGAATATAACGATAACGTTTCCAATAACTACATATATTGGTGATCATCGAGAATATTTAATTACGTCTCTTAAATAGATACTGTTTAAATATAATAAATTTCTAGATTTGTTTTTCTTAAACAACGTTTGTTTTTCTTATGAATCAGCAATTGCACTTACCTTTTGTAGGAATCTCAGTACGATTTCGAGGCTATTTACTAAGTTTAAATCTTAGATTTTTTCCTTCAGAATTAATTTAATTTATTTCTTTTTTTGAGTGTTGAAGAAGATGAAACAAGCTCAATTAATTATCTTTATCTTGTTTGGATAATTGGAATTTAAAAATTAGGCAGAAATCCCATAAAGAATAATTAATACTGATAATGAATCCTATTAAGAATAAAAGATCCAAATAAAAGAATTGACTGAAATTTGTGAAATTGACCTTATGCAAACGATTACCGGTTTATTATTGTAGAAGGTTTCGTTAGCACAGAGGGATAAGAACCCCTATATCAGATGAAATATAGTTTTATATTATTCATATAAACGATTTCCTATTAAATTCCAGAAGGTCAGACAGGAGTGAAGTTATTGGACTCCAGAGCTCTATATAAGGTTTTCGGGAAACCTAAAAGAAAAATTATTTTATGTTTTATAGGTCTGCATAAATGGAAAAGAAGTGGCGGCTTGAACATTTATGCTTCAAATGTGAGAGAAAAGTATTTCGTATGCATGCGCTGCGGGAAGACAAAAACAGTTTATGAACCAAAAAAAGAATAATAATTTTAGAGAGCCCTGAGAAAAAGCGGACCTTTACCTGCTGACACGATTCTTACTTATAAGGGGATCATATTGGCTCTGTTATTTATATGTTTCTATTAATTTATTCCAGTATTACTCAATTAACACATTTATACGGTGAATATAGAAGATGTCTCCTGTCTGTGAAAGTTGTAAGCTCACGAACTTGCAGGCGCTCATCGCTTTTTGTAATTAATTATTATTATGCTTCGGGATTATTATTGTACGAGAGTACTTATCAGTGCCAGAAAAACTATATAGTTCCATCTCGCAAATTATCTTGATAATATGCAAAAACTAGAACTTCTCCCCCTGATACTCAATCACCAGACCTTTTTTCAAAATTTCTCAGATTTAATTCCACGTGAGATTTTTCCCTGCTGTTCCGAAGAAGGCAGTGAGATTAAACTTATCTCAGGACCTCCTCATGCAGGTAAAACTTCCTTAATGAGTCAGATTGCCAGTAATCTGGATGGAGTAAAGTTTTATATTAATTTTGAAGACAGCCGGCTGCAGGGGATTGGATCTGTAGGTTTGCAGGCTATTGAGGAAATTGTAGCCGAAATTCAAAAAAAGGAAACTGGAGAAAATAGATCAAGCCGGATTTTTTACTTTTTTGATGAAATCCATAATCTTCCGGGATGGGAAAACTGGATTGACAGGCTTCACAAGCAAGGGGCAGAAATTTTTCTAACTTCATCTAAATCAAAATTGATAAATGAGTTTTCTTCCAGGTTTGCAGGGAGATATAAAATCTTAAAGCTTTTCCCGTTCTCTTTTAGAGAATACCTGAGAATTAAAGGTAACGGAACACTAGAAACGGATTTTCTGACGCCTTCCAGAAGTGATGAATTATTATGTATGTTTTTGCAGTATTTTGAAAAAGGCGGTTTTCCGGATGTAATAAAAAACGATGATATAAGGTTTTCTAAAGAATATTTTGAAGAAGGGATGCAAAAAGCGGCTGCAGCCGGGTACGATATTCAGAAGTTAAAAAAGCTTGCCATATTTCTGATTTCGAACATGGCTTCGGAGTATTCCGTCGATACCTTGAAAAAAGTAAGTGGAATCGAGAGTGAAGAGCTTATAAACACCTATCTGGACTATCTTGAAGACATTTTCTTGCTGTACCGTATCCCAAAAATCAACAGCCTCCAGGAAAGCGGATATAAAAAAGACACTCCATGCAAGATTTATGCAGGTGATACAGGTCTTTTCAAGGCAGTATACCCAGATTACCCGGATAGCCTTGGACTGAGATTTGAGAATCTTGTATTACTTGAACTGCTAAGAAGAGAAAAACAAGTATTCTATTTTCAAAACAAAAAGGAGTGTGATTTCGTTATAAAGGAAAAAAATAGCCAGAAAATATCGTCAGCAGTTCAGATCTCGGTTTGCTTCGGGAACCCGACCGCAAGGGAAAGAGAAACTCTTGGACTTACGGAAGCCATGGATGAGTATGGCCTTAAGGAGGGACTTATTCTAACAATGGACGATGAAGAGACTGTAAAAGTTGAATCCAAAGACGAAATGAAAATAATCACGGTTAAATCGGTATGGAAGTGGATGCTGGAATAATTATCAGCGACAGCAATTGAGACTCGGCACTGAATAAAACGAAATAAAACATAACCCGACAAATTACAGCATCAGTGAAAGTTTCAAATATCTCAGCAGGGTAGTTCTGGTTAAATCACTCTTCTGCAAGCTTAATCCAGTTTTTTCTCTTGTTCTGCTACTCTTTTTTAAAATAAAATATTAAATTGTGAGTTTCGTAGCTTTTAATAGCGTAATTCCTCATTGATATTATTTTTTGAAGGCTCAAATATATATCGAATTATCAAATAGAAGTATTAAGGGTGGGTGAAGAAATAGTGTACTGGTCTTAAAATAAGAGACCTGGGATATATTATGCAAGAAAGCAGACACACTATTTTTACTATTTAGATTAAAATAATTTAGAAATTCCTAGTTATTTTATTACCAACTATAAATTGTTTACAAGATAGTTATCAAAGTATGATTTTAAAAATAATACTGGGAGAAGGGGTATGGAAGTAGAAAGTAGAGACGGAATGGAAAAAACACATACGAAGTCAAAGAATACCTGGGAAGATTTTTTTAAAGATAAGACCCACGGAGGGCATAGATATTCGTCTGAAGAGTTTCTTTTTATGGAAGCAAAGGAAAAGCTATTCCACCTTGACGGAGGCAAAACGCTTCTTGACTTCGGGTGCGGCTCCGCAGAACTCCTGGCTTACTATGCTCTGGAATATGAACAACTTGTAGGAGTGGATTTTTCCCTTTCCATGCTTGGTGAAGCAAGCAAAAGGATTAGGGAAAGAAAATGTAATAACATTGACCTTGTCCTTGCTGATCATAAAACGATATGGGAAAACCTGGACTCAACCTTTGATCGAATAACTGCAGCCGGAGTAATCCAGTACTTAACATTTCAAGAAATTGACGAATTTATTGTTAAATCATCAGAGCATCTCAATAAAGATGGTAAAATAGTGTTTTTTGACATACTGGATCCTCGTTTATATCCTTTATGGAAATTAGGGTTATTTGCACCAAATGCAGGGCTTTTAAAAGCTTTATATCGAATTGGTTGCGATTTTCAGACCTCAATATTGGCAACTTTAAGAAAACGTCCAAGAAACATTTACGGTTTTGCCCATAATCCCTATAAAATCCAAAAAATTGCACGTAGACATGATTTTGAGATGCGTTATGTACAATCAATGTATTATGAGTATAAATATCATGCAATAATATTTCGAACTTAAATCGCTGAACTGAAAATTAAATCGCTGAACTGAAAAACGGCAAATGAACCCATAATAAGAAGGAATAGATTCCTAATTAAAGGTAACCAGGTTAGAATTTAGTAAAATACTTCAGGTTTCGCGCTTATCTGGATCGATAGGATTCACCAAACTTATTTAATGCATTAATTCAACAGACTTATAGTTTTTAATATAAAATACATTTATGCTTCAGTCCTTCCAATCATATTTTATAGATGTTTGGCTAATTTGAATATTTTATACTCCAAAAGTCCAACGTCGAAACAACATGTTTTTGTAAGCAAATCCTGTATCAATTATGAGGATCTGTCGAATTTGGGTTAATATTATATTTATTGGTAGGGTCTGTCGAATTAGAGTTAATACTATTTTCTTTATCCTCGGAATCTTCTATTATCTCTTTTAATTTTAATTCTTCTGTGTTCTTTTTGAAATTTTTAATTCCCATCTCTAAATGTCCACATAACTCTTCTAGTTCCCCGATTAATTTTGATTTATCCTTTTCCCTGTAGTCTTGTGCTTTCTTTATATACAGTTTAATTTGTTCAAGTGAATAATTACATGAATAATCTGATTTTCCAGAAGAAAGATCATTTTCTTCTGGGTTTTGGATATCATGGTTTAGTTTCTTAGATAGAGTCTTAGGTTCACAATCTGCAAGTTCTTCGATTTTTCGTATTTTTATATTGTATAGCCGATATGCAACATCGTCGTCAAGGCCTAGTTTTTTGACAAAGTCAGTTTCTTTAACCTCATTTTGGATTCTGGATTCAAACTCAATCTTTTTATCCCCTGGGAGAAGCTTTTGAACCCACGCATATATCCATTCTTCTATTGTTTTTGTGAATGCACCAACAATAAAAGAAAATACGAATACAAAAAAATTATTTATATTCTTTATATAATCCCCTGCCATATTTATGTTCAGGAGGTAAATCAACAAGTAAAAACCTATGATCGCTATAAAAGGTGCAATAAGGAATCTCCTGAGGTATGACCAGACTTTGCTTAATTTCTCGTACTCCGAAAAAAGGTGACTGAAGTCATCTTCAATGCTTAAAAGGCTGTAAGAGACAATACCAATGAGCGAGGCAGTTATTATATAGACAGGGAACTTTAAATCCTCAATTCCATAAAAGGTAACATATTGTATATTATGGTAATAAAAATAAATCAGTATGGAAGGCCATATAAGCACTGAACCAATTATATTAATAACTCTTGCCTTGTAAAGGAAATTATTTTCTATTTTTCTATCATCATCTTTTTTTAGTTTTCCACGTTTATCTTCTATTTTCTTATCATTATAAACCACGTATAATAATAGCAAGCGTATTAATGAAGTAATAAGTAAAATCACTAAAATGTATCCGAGTACTAGAATGTATTCGAGTACTAAAGTGTGTTTGGTAAATCCTATTAATAATATAGTAAACTCTATTAACAATATCACATGTAATAATAAAACAAAATTTAATTTTCTATTTTTATAGTCTATTTCTTTAATCTCATGATATAACTCGTATAATAAAGGCAGGAGTATTAACGGCGTCAATAAAAGTACTAAATTGTTTCTAGTAAATCCTATTAACAATATCACAGCTAATAACAGTAGCAACATAAACAAAACAAAGCCAGAAGTCATTTCAGGGAAATATCTGCACACCCAGCCTAAAAAAAGAAAGCACCCAAAAAAAAGTGGTAATAGAAGAACCCATGAAAACATTTGTGTGTTCTTTAGAGTACCATCTATCGTGACATTTACAGTACCGCTTATTATGTCAATTATTGTGTTATTTTTTTCGTCGTTTATTGTACTATTTATTGTACCATTGATTGAACCATTGATTGAACCATTGATTGAACCATTGATTGAACCATTAATCTCTGCTATTGTATCATTTGAAATATTATTTGCTGATTCTGCTGCACAAACCCCCTGTAACAGCAGACTAAAAGTGAAAATTATTACTAAAAATTTACAGACTCCGCTTCCCCTCCCCATGGATAATAATTTGTAAACTCACTTATAAATATATTATTTCACTCTTTATGAATATATTGCCTGTAAAATCATATATCCTTTACTTCTCAAAACAGCACAGTCCTTTCCACCATATGATCAGACCAGTAAGTCCTCAATTCCTGCCTCTTTTACAATTTCGATCGCCTTAACCTCTTCTTCCGGAGTCAGAGAGCGTCCAATTTCAGGATACTCCATAGCCCGGTAACATGGCCTGTACTGGAACATGAGGTTAAACCTGATTTGCGGGATATGTTTTGCAACCCATTCGGAAATCGGCCTTGTGCAACATTCCAGGTGGCCCGGAAGGACCAGATGTCGAAGGAGGATCTCTGCGGTTTTGTAGGCGAATTCGAAATTGGGCTGCACGATTTCCAGGTAATTTTTTACTTTGGAGTATTTCTGGGCGCATTTATTGTTTCCGTATTTGAAATCACCAAGGTAGACATCCACAACCCCTTCGAGGATTTCAGCAATTTCTGGTGAATGATACATATTAGAATTCCAGATTACAGGTGTGTTTACGGAGATATCCCGGACTATCTTCAGCACAGTATGCGCGTGTGGAGTAGGGGTAACGAAATTCACATTTCTAGCCCCATGCATTCTCCGAATGTCAATCAGCTTTGCAAGTTTCCTGGGTTCGATTAGGGTTCCGGCTTCAGGACAGGTTGAAATCTCCCAGTTCTGGCAGTAAACACAGGCAAAAGTACAGCCCGTAAAAAAGATCGTGTGGGAGGGTACAAGCTCAGGCTCTTCTCCCATATGCAAGAACTCAGAGGCGTAATTGGAAGTGTCGGCCAGCCTGCAGAAACCTTTTTCGCCAGTTTTCCTATCAACCTCGCAGCGCCACCCGCAGCACTGGCAGTTCGAAAGCATTCTGTCCGCAAGCTCAACCTTAAGATCAAGAAGGGAGGGACTGGCCTTTGGAATTTTCAGAAAGCTTTCGGTAAACAGTGTCAACCTCTCAGCTGCGTTTTTATAGGCAAGAGCTTCCGTGGCTTCGAGTTCGAGATTTTCCCTGAGTTTTCGGTATTCTTCGATTTCTTTCTCATGAATTTCCCGGAGTTCTTCAAGCTGCATGCCTGGATCAAACTGGGCCGGAATTCGTTCGGTTATCTTAAAGAGAGCAGGCATTTCATCTTTCTGCACCTTGAAGTAACGTTTCAGGTACTTCGGGGCTGCCATACTGAAATATTATTCCACATGGGTTAAAGGCTTATTGTCTATTTATTTCGGATTTCAGTTCTAATTTTTAGTTCTAATCTTCAATACTTTTTTCAATTCAGATTTTATCTTTGATTTGTAGTTCAGATTTTCAGTTCTGATTCTCAATTTCTGATTTTTTTCTGGCTTCTTAGCTCTAAGCTCACCCTTATTTGTACTTTTTGAGAAACTAACCCTTTTCCAGAGTTCCCTAAGTTTCTAGAAGGCAAGGTTATAAGAAGAAAAAAGCTTTTAAGACCTTTTAATTGCTATCTTCATGGGAATTCCATAAATTACATAATCAGGATGTGGAGCAAAAATGGAATGGTTCTTTCTTTTTATTGCCGGTCTTTTTGAGGCCGCCTGGGCAATAGGGCTAAAATATACAGAAGGTTTCACGAGGCTGTATCCCAGCGTTTTTACTGTCGCTTGCATGCTTCTTAGCTTTTATTTCCTATCCCAGGCCCTGAAAACTCTGCCAATAGGGACAGGTTATGCAGTCTGGACCGGAATCGGGATTATAGGCACCACTATTCTTGGCGCCCTGCTCTTTAATGAGCCAATGGACTTTGCCAGGTTTTTCTGCATTATTTTGATTTTCTCAGGGATAATCGGGCTCAGGATAATTTCTCCATAAAGTCGCGAAAAGTTCTTTCTTTTCTTCCTACAAGAAAACCTTTTTATGCAGCTGGAGCCAAAAATTAAAAACTTGCACGACAATTTAGATTGGGGATTAAGCCTGGGATTACTTCAATTCCGATTTTATCTTACCTTTTAAGTGGTCAAAGAAGGAGATTGAAACGGAAATTCGCTTTAAAGGCGTCCGTTGGAGGTTTTCGGGGGGATATTCTGGTTACGCTTGACAGCACAACAATTAGTCTCTGGGATTTGATGTCCCTTTTGTTTATACTTCTGTTTCTCTATGCAGTAATCTACCCGCAGTCGCAGTTAAAACAAATCCGACTGCGGCGGATGGCAAAACTGAAAGCTATGGAAAAAAGCCACGGCTGCAAGGTGCTTACTATGATTCACAGGCGGGAGGCGATCTCTCTTTTCGGGCTGCCTGCTTACCAGTACATTGATGAGGAAGACGCCGAGCAGATACTGCGCTGGATTAGACAGTACAGGGATTACCCTCTTGAGCTGATTCTTCATACGCCTGGAGGGCAGCTCCATTCCAGTATCCAAATCGCACGTGCCCTCCACCGGCACCCGAAAAACACAAAGGTCATTATTCCACACTATTCGATGTCAGGAGGCACGATTATCGCCCTCGCTGCAAACGAAATCGTGATGGACAAAGATGCAGTTATCGGGCCAATAGATCCCCAGATAGGAGACTTCTTACATGGAACTTATCCCGCCCCTTCTTGGATCTATGCCGCAGATCTGAAAAAAGAAAAAGCCGATGACACCACCCTTGTTATGGGTGATATCTCAAGAAAAGCCCTCAAACTCACTCGGGATGTCGCAAAAGAGCTCCTTGAAGGCAAAATCCAGCCAGACCCCGCCGGGGAAAGCAGGCTCGATGAAGTGGTCGAAAAACTGGTCAGTGGAGAGATGATCCACAGCACTCCTCTCTCGGCAGGTGACGCAAAAGAAATCGGACTTCCCATAAGTACGGATTTTCCGCAGGACGTACATGAGTTTATGAAACTTTTCAAGCCTGTAAAAAAGAATGTGGAATACACCGAGTAAACTGAAACGAATATTATCTTGAAGGAATGAAGTCTAGAGAAGTTAAGGATGGGGGAAATAAGTTCAGTTAACCTATTAAGTTTGTCCACAATTTCACCTAAAACATTTTCAACCTGTTAGTTACTCTAAAAACACCTATTCAAGTTCCCGTTTACTTAATAATTCCTGTTTGATCTCCTGTTTAAGCCCTTGCAGATTTATTCAAGCACCTGTTTTCCTCACCTTTGCACTCTCTTCACTCAGTCCTGTCCAGATTACCTTATATCGCAAGTAATCAAGCACAGGATAGTAAAGGCTGCGGTCAAGCTCGAAATCTTCAAAGACTTTTACTGCGTCGGCGTATGTTTCTACTTCCCCCGGTTTTTCAAGTTCACTATCTATTCTCTCAAGCAGCTTCCTGTGAATTAAGTAGTTTTCAAGGAGCACGTAGTCCTGATATTTCCCCAGGTCATCAATTTCTCGGAATTCTTCGGCTTTTCCTGATTCTCCGGTTTTTTCCAGTTCTCTGACCTTTGCGAGCCTATCTGCAACCACTTCCTTTAAGGCGTCTGGCAGGACTCCTTTCCCGGCTGCAATTTTCTCAAGGTTTACCAGTTCTCCTGAAATCGGAAATTCCATTTCCTCCAGTCTTGACCGGTCTTCTAAAAGCTTTTTTTCCTCATACTTTCTAAGGATCTGCATGACTTCGTTTGCCGGGATTTTTTTGTCAAAGAAGATTACATCCTGTGAAGGAAAATCTTTTTCAGAGCATTTGAGTTTTCGGTCAATCAGGAGAATTACAGGTTCCTTTACCTGTTTGAGTTTATCGATCTTCTTTTCAAGGTATTCAGGAGTCCAGAAGCCTACAATTTCCAGATATACTCTTATTCCGTCCCTTTGTAGAGAAAAATCAGGAATAAAAGCGTATTTTCCTGCTTTAAGAATTGTTGGCTCCCTTTTTATCTTCCAGCTTCCCAAACTTAGGCTGCCAAACATCTTTTCAAGCGTGCTATCATAGGCAGCTTCCTCGACATCGATTTCCTGAATCCCGGTTTCTTTTTCCAAATATTCTATTGTTTCTTCTTCTGCTTTTTCTCCTTCTGCTCTTTCTTCTTCTCCGGCTTCATATCTTTCATTTCCTTCTTTAATTTGAAGCTCCGGCGAAAGGGTCTCCGGATACAGGGCTGCTTCAGGAGCAATTTCGAAAAACTTTTCCGAGTCGGCAAGGGTGAAATTCAGGATGCGCTTCCCCTGGTAGCCTTTGTGAAGAATGCCTGCTTTAAGCCTCCAGCCTTTTGACCTTAACAGGACGGGAAAGATTCTTGCAAAGGAGTTTCCATAGCGTTCTGAGATCCGAAAAAGAGAGGCAGGCCCATCAAGATGCAGGTGGATGGCTTTTAATTCATCGTAGTTTTCTCTGGTTTTTCCTTCCTTTCCTTCTTTTTCTCTATCGATTTCTCTATCGATTTCTCTATCGATTTTTTCTCTTTCCTCTTCAGTGTCTTCCAGGGAATACATAAGCCCCGAACGAAGAATTTTCCATAAAAGCTTTTGAAAATCGCCTTTTATCCAGATATCGAGGTCAACTGCTCTGAAGAGCAGGGTCTGAGTCAGGGAAATATTGTACTGTTTCAGGAGTTCGGCGGGAGAGAGAGGGACGAAACTTTTGATGACCTGATTTTCCTCAAGGTCAGCCCAGAGTGCCTTCTCAAGTTCCTTTACCGAAATTGAAAGCTTTTTTGCGGCTATTTGTAGCGCTTCTTTTCTCTCGGCAGGAGAAAGGGCCATACCTCCGCAAGTTTCAAAAACCGTTTCCCTAGCCAGAGATGGGTCAACAGCAGCATCCGTTTCTATAACAGTACGCCTTCCAAGTAGCTGGGAAAGCCCCCTGATAAAACGGTAATTCATTTCCTCGTAACCGTCAAGTTCAGCCAGAAGATCCCCATAGGTTTTTCCGATATGGTGCTCAAAAGTTTCTATCAGAAGCCTTGCGAGTTCCAGGTTTTCGGGATCAAATGCTGCGTATACAGGCTTTATCTTCCCTCCTGATATATGGGTTACAAGAAGGTCAGACGTGAGCAGGCGAGCCGCCTCCTGAGCTTTTTTCTTTCTTCATCTGGCTTTCCTTTCCTGATTCCCTCTTCATATGATTTTCCTGTGCTGATTTTCCAGAACCTTTTCGAATTGAAACAGCTTCTTTTCTTCTCCTGGCAGTTCCGGCTTCAGTTGTCTCTTCGGTTATAATCTCATAGAGTATGGCTTCTTTTCCTTCTTTCTTCCGGAGGATCCTTCCCAGGCGCTGGATATATGCTAATTTGCTCCCTGTACCGCTTGCTATAATCCCTATATTTGCTTCAGGGACGTCAATACCCTCGTCAAGCACCTTTGAAGTAACTACAGCCCTGTATATTCCTTTCCTAAACTTTTCGAGGATGGAATTCCTTTCTTTTGCAGGCGTCCTGTAAGTAATCGCAGGGATAAGAAATTCTCTGGAAATTCGGTGGACAAGCCGGTTATGTTCCGTAAAAATGAAGACTCTGTCCTCCCGGTGTGCGTTCAGGATCTCTTTTAACTTTTCAATTTTAGATTCGGTGTTGAAAGCAAGTTCTCTCGCTGTATTTCTTGCAAGAAGGGCTTTTCTGGCTTCAGGATCTCTCCCGCTTCTCATGACCAGTTTCTGAAAATCCTTCGGCCCCCGAAGAACCATCCCGGTTTTTCGGAGATAATCTGTATAAATCGAATAATATTCGTCGTATTCTTTCCTTTCCTCATCCGTAAGTGCAGCAGCTATCCGTTTGATCCGGTAAGGGGCAAGATGGCTGCCTGCAAGTTCCGAGATATGCTTTTCATACACCTTCCCTCCTACAAGCCTGTTTAATTCCGAGTGCAACTCATCTTCCCGTTCATAAGTTGCTGTCAGCCCAAGCCTGTAAGGCGCTGCAGAAAACTCGGCAATGCTCCGGTATCCGGCTGCGGGAAGATGATGGACTTCATCAAAAATAAGGAGGCCGAACCTGTTCCCAAGGGTTTCGGCGTGAATATAAGCAGAATCGTATGTGGAAACGGTTATTGGAAGAATTTTCTTCTCCCCGCCTCCAAGCTTTCCGATTTCCATTAAAAAGGCTTCTTCAAGCTGTTTTTTCCATTGTTCAAGCAGGTCAAGCGTCGGGACAACTACGAGGGCAGGGGTATTGCAGCCTGCAATTGCCCGGATTCCAACAAGAGTTTTTCCGCTTCCTGTTGGCAGGACAAGCACTCCCCATCTGTTATTCTCTCCCCAGGATACAAGAGCTTCGGCTTGGTAATCCCTTAACTTAAGTTTCTTTCCAGACGCTTCATATGCTGCTGCTAAATCAGGACATGGAAGGAGATCAAGCACTTCATCTTTAAACTGAGCTTTAGAATTTTTCAGATAATTTATTATGTCTCTGTAATACAAAGCAAGAGCCCTGAAATTTCCGCTCCTCTCATCCCAAACGGAATTGGGAACTCTTAAATTACCTTCTATAAGAAGTGTTCCCTGCTTGAAGCTGATTTTGATCATTGTTTATTAAAAGTCTGGAATTATATATAATGATTGAGTTACCCGAGTCCCGTCTCGGGAGGACGGTGCCCTTTTCGCTCACTTCGTTCGCTCAAGAGGGCTGAAAATCTGATAATGATAAGGTACAGAGGGAAGTTATTTCTTTCCTTGTATCGGTGTTTTCCGAGTTTATACTCTTTCTGTGATTATTACTTGGTTAAAAACTAAAGTTGATTTGAAGATAATTAAGTGTAAATATTTACTTTATTTATAATTTATCTAAGAGAATATGCAGTATATATTGAAAATGAATAGAAAATAAGTTTAAGCCAGTAAAATTATAACATTAGTGAAAGACAAATAGGAAAGGAGTTCAATGTGAATTCAGATGATGGATCTTCGGAGGCTGGTCAGCCCGCGGGAGGAGTACTTCCCGAGCCTTTGCCTCTAGAAGATCTTTACCATATCTATGGAATTGAACGCAGCCACGCCGACAACGTGGCAAGGAATGCGCTTGAGCTTTTTGATATCCTTAATTCTATCCATGGGCTGCACCCTGAGATGAGAAACCTTGTTGAGACAGCTGCACTTGTTCATGATACAGGTGTGGCTACGGATTTCGAAAACCATCACAAAGCAGGAAGACTCATCCTGCTTCTGCACCCGCCTTCAGAAATACCTGAAAGGCTGTGGCCCGTTATTTCCTGGACGGCTTTCCTGCACAAAAAGAGGATTGGAAACGACAAACTTGAGAAACTTAAAGGAAAGGACTTCGGGAAAATGCCTGAGGATCTTCAGGATCTCACCCTGAAAGTAGCTGCCCTTGTCCGGCTTGCCGATGCCCTTGACTACAGCAGAATGGAAAGCAGGCTCGGGAAAGTCACATTCGGGAAGCGGAAAATCACGTTCGATATCAAGGGGCAGGGAGCTAAAATTGATGCGGAAAGAATGACAAAAAAAGGTGACCTCTGGCATCTTCTCTATGATATCCGGCTTGATTTCAGGCCTGCACCGAAGAAGTAATAAAACCCGGGTGCTTACTGGCATCTGAATATATCTATTGGCTTCTGGATATAGAAGCTAATTATATGGAGTATAATTTTATGGGTCACCTTATACTTGTCCGGCACGGAGAACCTGGCTTAAAGCCTGAAGACAGGCTTGCAGGCTGGGTGGATGTTTCTCTTAGCAAGAAAGGGATTGAAGAGGCTCTTGAGTGTGCAGCAGAGCTTGAAAAATTCGAATTAGATCTTGCTTTTGCTTCAAACCTTGTCCGGACTCAGGAAACTCTTCTCATAATATTGTCCGGGCAGAAGAAGACAGGAGTTATTGTTCATGAAGGGACAGGAGATGGAGGAAATCCAGGGAAAACGGACTGGTACTCATATCCTGAAAAACTCGATAAAAAACTTATCCCGATTTATTTCACGCCTTCTTTAAACGAGCGCTATTACGGGAAGCTTCAGGGAAGAAAAAAGCAGAAGATGGTAGAAAAATACGGAGCAGAAAAACTTGCCTCCTGGCGGTGGAACTTTGAACCCGGTCCACCTGAAGGAGAAAGTCTCAAAGCCGTGTACGAACGTGCAGTGCCTTATTTTGAGGAAAAAATCCTGCCTGTCGTAAAAGCAGGGAAAAATGTGCTGGTCTGTGCCCATCAGAACAGTCTGAGAGCTCTGGTCAAATACATAGAAGAAATTTCTGATGAGGATATCAGGAATGTGAGGTTCTCCACAGGCGAGCTTGCTATTTATAGTTATTCTGAAGACAAGCTAACCCGAGAGAACGCTGAAATGAGCCCTGAAACCAAAAGGAACCTTTGAATCTTTTCTTAGGTCCCTTTTGAAGTCTCTTTTCTCCTTTCGGGCTAGCAGTTTTGCATTTGAAAAGGAGTTTTGTATCTTTATAATCTCTATAAAGAAACCTGGTGTGTAAAAGGATTTATACGTAGCCCAGAGGTAGGATATAGAGCGGCTCTTCGTTTGATGGCAGTTTAAGCACTCTTTTTACTTCATCATCGTCAAAAGCTCCTACTGTACAAGTTCCTATCCCTAGTTCCACTCCCAAAAGACATATATTCTGTGCAGCGTGCCCTGCTTCCATATGGGCATAACGAAGACCCCGACTGCCGTATTTGCTTGTTATCCTCGGATAAACCGCGGAGATTACAAGTGAAACGGGAGCGCTCCCGATCATGGGCTGGAAGAGAGCAGCTTTTGAAAGCTTCTCTCTCACATCGCCTGCGATTTCCCGGACAAGGGCATGGCCTTCAGGAATGTACCTGTAAATCCCAGGTTCAAGCTCGCTACCTCCTCCGATAACGACATGAATTTCAAGCGGGTAAAGCGCGCCTGCAGAAGGAGAAGTCCTTAAGCCGTCATCGGAACTTATACCCTGAGCAGCCCAGAGCAAGCGAGAAATTACTGACTCGGAGAGTTTGTTGTCTGTATATCTTCGTACGGACCTCCGTTTTGCAATGAGTTCTTCAATGTGACTCCTACCGGAAATCTCAGGTCCGGGCAACTTGACTTTCTTAGGCAGATCTGCAGTATCCTGATTTCCTATATTTATTCCCATAATTACTCCCCTTTATTTGGTTTTGAATATTAATTATAAAAAAGAAATCTATTAGATAAATAAGGTAACTGATAAGGTAACTGCTCAGAGTATATTTGAGAGTAGTCGTCAGTCATTATAATTCCCAGAAACTCTCCTGTAATTCTGCTAGTGAGGATTCAGTTTCTCGGAAATTGAGAGTTTTAATCTGTAGAAGCGCTCCCGGTGAAGCTATAGTCACCGAATAGGATTTTGAATAGAATCTTTTTTGATGAATAGAATCTTTTTTGAATGTTAATCTATATATAAAAATCCTCTTAATTACTCATATTGTGAAATAAACACAATGGGGGAGTAAATTATAGCCGATAATTCAGATAAAGTTGCTGAGAATATTCCAGGACCTTATTATTGCGACTACAGCTGTATAGCTTGTCATCTGTGTGTGGATACTGCACCTGAAAATTTCAAAATGAATGAAGACGACTCTAATGCCTATGTATATAAACAACCTGAAAATGACGAGGAAATAGAACTTTGTGAAGAAGCGTTAGATGCCTGCCCGGTTAATGCGATAGGAAATGACGGCTGAAGTGACAAATAAAGTAATTTGTTTGATTTAAGCCAGTTTTCCTGGCTTTATATCAATTTTATCGATTATTTTATTGATTATTATTGCTTTTTGACTGCTTCTACTTCTTTATTCCTTCTCAATTTCGGAATAGATTCTGGAAAGTCCCTGTAGAGTAGAGTAACCTTTTCTTGTAATAATATAATCTCCCCGCTCACTTCTCTGTAAAACCATGCCTGTTTCAAGCAATTTCTGAAGGTGAAAGAGCAGATTTCCGCCGCGCAGACCTGTGAGCTTGGAAAGTTCTGAAAATGTTTTGCTTTCCCCTGAAAGCGCTTTGAGCATCAGGAGACGCTGTCGGTTTGCTACCGGCTCACAGACCTCAGTGACCAGTTTTTCAGGCTCAATTCCGCTAATATCTATTTTTTTATCTTCTTCCCTGTCTTCATAAATCTGAAGCGAACGCATGAGCTTGACCTGTTTTTCAAAAAGATTCGTAGCTTCCGAAAAACATTTGCTGCAATTGGGGCTTTTTGCTTCCTTTTTTAACTCTTCCAGTCTGTTCCGGTACAGTTTTATGGTTTCAGCTTCTACTTTGCCTCTCCCAACAAGCTCTGCGGTTTCTTGAAAGAGTTCCCGAAAAGCTTTTTCACAAAATTCTCTCATTCCACATTCTGCTGTCATCCGTGCATGCATCCTCTCACTTGCATCCTCACAAAGGTAGTCTACCATGGGCTTCATGAAGCTCTTTCTCATTTCCCCAATAATTCCTTCAATATGCTGCTGGTTTGCCCGCTGCAAAAACCGTGAGAAGTCATTTCGCAGGGATGTTACTTCCTCCTTAATAGAGTGTAGTTCCTCTCGGTAATAAATTTCGGAATTTTCGTTAGCTGTCTCCATTTTTCATTTGCCTCGGAAACTTATTAGAAACTGAAATATAAGCAATTTAAATTCTTTTAGTTAAAATTTGTTGTATCAGGGCCAACAATTACCGTTGATTAGAATACTGTTAATTAAAGGCGCTATTAAATATATTTACTACAGCTGGAATTGAAGAACCTATTAATCTTATTCGTTAAGACTGATAATTGAAGGGATTATTCAATGGTTATTAAAGGTTGTTAATTTAAGGTCATTTTTCTATACATTCTAATTTTTGTATATAATTATGACGCTCAGGTATATAACTATACACAACCCTCCTAATCTCGGTGATAAATCGTGGGATTACAAGATATAAACAACTTCGTACAGACAGCAAATGAAGATCAGCTCAAAGCCTTTGGATTCCTCGGGCAGTGGATGGCGGAAAACACCCCTAAATACTGTACCTGTGCCTCCAAGTGCTCCCAGAACTGTGAACTTGTAAAGGCACTCGGTGGAGCACTCCAGGCGGCCGGACAGAAGCTTCAGGGACAGTAAACAGGATAAATAGATAATAGCGCAGAATCTTATCCATCTCTGCGCCTTTTTATTTTTTATTCTTCATTTTCCGGTTTGTTTCAGGCGTTTAAGGTAAAATCTGTTTTTGCATCAGGTTTTCAAAGAACCAGCTATAAGGAACAGAAGATTACAACCTACTTATAACTCAAGTGATATATTTTAATTCAGAATATGAGAAAAGGTGAATTCAATATGGACTCCACAAGTTCAGATTTGGAAAAATTCTGGGACGCAAAAACTTTTGCAATAATTACTGATCGCACAAAGCCAGCCATGAAATGGGCTGCCACCGAACTCAAAAACCGTGGCAAGAACGTCTATCTTGTAGACCTTTCTGGAAAATCTGATCCCGATTCCTTGAAAGATGTCTCCTCTCTCCCTTCAGGCATAGACCGTGCAGTTATCGGAATAACAAAAACCGAGCCCGGGGATCTAATTCCTCTTCTCATGGAAAAAGGCGCAAACAAAATCTGGCTCCACTGGACAACCGAAACCGATAAAGCTATAGAAACCTGCCAGAAATTGAAACTTGAATGCATGACCGGACACTGTCCTATGATGTACCTCGGAAGTGGCTTCAGCATACATGGGATACACAGAGCGATTGCGAAAATGATAGGAAAGTATTGAAAAACTGTCTATTTAACTCCTGGCCAGAGATATTTGTCATTTAAGTGCCGGATCCTGTTTCTTTACTCTTTGAACTCATCTTCGCCAGCTTCTCTCCATTTTCTCATACAGGCCCAGTAAATTATTCCTTGTGATCTTGAAATAGGGATGATCCGGTCCATATTCCTTTTCAATTATATCGAGGGCTTTTTCGTAGAGTTCAATTGCGGTTTCATATTCGCCCATGCTTTCATGGAGGCCTGCGAGGTTGTTCAGGGTTGTGCCGACATCGGGATGAGACGAGCCGAGGGTTGTTTCGTAGATCTTGAGAGCACGGGTGTAGAGAGGAAGGGCTTTTTTGTGCTGACCGAGGATCCTGTACAATTCACCCAGATTATTTAAGGTCTTGGCAACATCAGGGCTATCAGGGCCAATAACGCGTTCCCGGATTTCAAGGGCTCGCTTATAGAGTTCCAGGGCCTTTTCGTGGCGACCCTTTTGGACATAGACGCCTGCGAGATTGTTAAGGGTCGTAGCAAAACCTATATGTTCGGTTTTTCCGAATTTTTCCATGATTTCCAGAGATCTTGTATAGAGGATCATGGCTTTTTCATACCTTGTAGTCTGGAAATAGAGAAGAGCAAGGTTGTTCAGGGTCTGGGCCACCTGCGGGTGTTCAGGGCCGTACACCTTATCCTGAAGCTCTAAAGCCTGCCCGTACCTGTTCTCAGCATCGTCAACCTTGCCCATCTCCGATAGCAGGACGCCCAGGTTATTCAGGGTTCCGGCTCTATACCCCATAACCACACGGTTTTCCGGCTCCTGCTCCTGAAGCTTTTCAAGAAGTTCTAGAGCCTGCCTGAAGCAATCTTCAGACATCTCGGGTTTTTCCAACTCTTTATAAAAAAAAGCCATCCTGTTCAGGGTTCTTACAGCGCCGAGATTTTTTGGGCTCAGGAATTGTTTCTGGATCTCAAGTGCCTGCTTATAAAATGAAAGGGCTTCTTCGCCCTGCTCTATCAGAGAATAAAGAATGCCAAGCTCACTGAGTGTATCCCCGGTTTCAGATCTGGGCTGGTCGGGAAGACTTTCACGGATTTTTAAGGCCCTTGAAAAAAGCCTGAGGGCTTCTTCATAATTTCCAAGATAGCGGTAGATTCCTGCAAGCCCGTTCATTACAGATGCGGTTTCCGGACTATCAGGACCAAGTTTCTTTTCCACAATACCTAGCAATTCTTCGTACAGATGTAAGAGCACTTTCCAGGACCCGGATCTATAGAAAGGTTCGGCTTTAATTATAAACCAGCTTACCAGTTCCTCAGGCTCAAAAGCCTCCTTTGCGTGAATAAAAGCTTCCTGTAAGGCAATTTCATCTTCAGGGGTGATAAGTTCCGGATCCAGATCTTTCAGCCGCTGCTCATATCTTTCAAGCAGAGCTCTGTGGTTTTTCGCTTTTATTTCCACTTCTTTTTCCGCTTCATTTTCTGGATTCTTATCTTTAGTTTCAATAGAGTTATTTTCGGCAGGAACTTCTTCTTTTCCTGAGTCATTCTCGAAATCAGTCATAGTTCACCCCTTCTGAATAAAAAGCAATATAATATACCTCTTTATCTGGAAATCTAATTATTTCAACTCTAAATATTCCAAAACGCTTCTATATTAAATAAGCTTGTTCAATAGATATTTTACCAAAGTTTTTCTAATTCATGCTTAAAATTTATAACAGCTGACAAACAATAAGCTTCCGGGAGTTGGAAAAACCAAGATAATCAGAAAATAAAAACATCAGGATATCCGAAAAACGAAAAGTCAAAATATCTAGGAAAATAAGAAAGTCAAAGATCCGGAAGATAAAAAGTCAAAATATCTGGAAAGAGAATAACTACAGGGGATGGCTGAGTTTTTTCTCTTACCAGACAGTGCTGTTTTTCAGAGTTGCCAGGATGTTTGTGAACTTGTTACTGAATCTGCAATCTCCAAAATCTGGAGAACTCAGAATATTCTTCTTTATTTCCTGCAGCCCGATCAGGAGATTTATGTCAGCGCTGTATTCAAATCCTCCATCGGAAGCAGTGATGTTTTCAGCAAGGACGTCAAGAAGCTTCGGGTCAAGTTCATTTGTAATGTATGTATCCAGAATCAGAAGATCTGAAATTCTCTTATAAAAGTCGATGAGCTCCTGGTAACCGGGTATCGCATAGGCTCTTGCCATCTGTTTTTGCCTGTTCAGGTAAATCAGGTAACGGGAGATTGTGCTTATAACTTTCTCGGTAGTCTCCTTTTTAGGGAACGCGATTGGGAACCTTTTCAGCATTTGTGAATTAAGTTTGCCTCTGCTCTGTACGCCTTCACGGCTCCAGATTTCAGGGAAAGCCCTTGCTATAGAAGAGTTGAGTACAGCAGTAACATAGAGATAGAGTGTGGGATCTCCAAGAACGACGCCAACTCCGTTTGCAAAAACATGCTTTCCGGTAGGATCGTACGAAGCCTGCAGGCGAGAGTTGTTGGTAACGATGATTTTAGGCGTGTTTATATACCGCAGGAAACTTTCGTTTTCGAAACGGTAATCAGCAGAGACAAACTCCTGTTTTTCGCTCTCAGACTGTTGTTTAATTTCCGTTATCTGCTTATAAGCTATAGGGAACCTTGCTTTCAGTTCCTCGGGCTGAAATATCCTGTATTCTTTCCTTATATTATTGTCGAGAATTTCATAAGGCAGCATAAGCTGGTACTGAGTAGACTGAACTGCAAATTCATTCGAAATAGAGTCGTCTACATAGGGGTACATGAGTTCCTTTTCCATACCTACCTGCTCTATGCCCGCATTTGTGTGGGAGTCTCTGCAGACGTAGGATGCATCTATGCAGTTCTCGCTTGAAAGGCCAGCTTTTTGCAAAAAATCATTTGTTGGGGACACACCTTCAAAAACTTCTATTGAGATGTCTTCCAGGGTTCTAGGGATTTTGCTCAGCCTTTCTACAATATAGTCCTTACTCCAGAACATATATTTCACTTCTTTTTTATATATATAGGGAATTCTGGGTAATATGATTTCTTTGTTGTTGGTTGGATTCTCAAAAATTCGTTTTTGATTTCGAGGCACCTGATTTTTAACTCCTCAGAATCTCCACATTAGACTTGAATATACCTCTTAATATAATAATTTATTCATAATAAAGGTTAACAATTTAAATAGAGTTTACTCAGTCAGAAAGAAAAATGAGAGTTATCGCCATTGGATCAAATTTTTCTTGCCTGAAAATTCAGGTTCTTTTGAATTAATAGGATAATTCAAGGTTTACAAACCAGAGAAGACTTTCAATGTCATTCTTGCATTTTCCAGCATATTATGGTCATTATTGAAATAAATGTAAGTTTTTTCAGGCCCGGATTCACGGATTTTCCTGAGAGTTTCGCTAATTTCTACCTGAGAATAATCGTAACTATACCATCTGTCCCTTCCGTGCATCCTCATATACACAGTTTTTCCGGGGAAAATCCGGTTCCTATAGTCTGGCGAGTCTACGGATGCCAGGATGATTTTCTTCATAAGCTCTGAGCATGCCTCCTCATTTCCGAGCAACTCTTTATTCCTGATCTCCAGGGCGAACCTTTTCCCAAGCTTTGTGGCTTCTGCAAACCTGAGTACCCTTCCGACATCATCGAACTTTGGAGGCACCTGAAAAAGATAAAAATCAATTAGATGATCCATGGGTTTGAAGAGTTCAAGGAAATTTTCCAGAATTTCCAGGGAACTTTCACTGAGCTGGCGCCAGTGAGTTATGGATCTGTGTACCTTTATGCTCCATCGGAGTCCCGTTCCTTTTCTGTTCCAGCCTTCAACCTGGTCAGGTGAAGGAAATCTATAAAAACTGGCATTGAGTTCGACACTATTCAGTCCGGAATTCTGGATAAACCAATCAAGATTTTTCTTTCTATTCCAATCATAATACCAGCCGCTTGTACCTACAAATGCCTCCATATAGTCCCCTTTTGTATATCGGTCTGATGGCAGATCTATTTTTGGTTTACCCGAATTATAAGAGAAGAACTTGATAACAGGGTCTTATCAGCTAAGAGAAGAGGAAAAGGAAATTGAAACTGGAGTTCTCGTGAATTTATCTAACCTGAGAGAATTATAACTCATTAGAAATCTTAAATTAAGTTTTCAATTTTATTTTTTTAATTTGATATTTTTATATAATATCATGCCAATGCCTTTTTACTCCTTTATGCAAAAACCAAACTTGAAGGGACAATATCGCTTAACTGATTTCATGCACAGGCAAGGGGGAAAGCCTGTAGATAATATAAAAAAATAATTCGAAGTATAAAAAGTAATTCGAAGGATGAAAACGGAAGCCGTGGAGATCATTAAATTTAGCGAACAGCTTACCTGTATAAGTCCACCGGTATAAACAGTTGATTGGTATGTACCGAATTTAATTGGGGGTTAGTAAGTGAACGGAAAAGAGTGTAATCTATCATTAGATGAACTTCTGAAGTTTGATGGGGTAATGGCAGCAGGGATTTTCAATCCAGAGGGAAAGCTTGTGGAATACAAATCCAAGGATGAAATGCCAAAAGAAATGGCCGAGATGACCGCCAAATTCTGCGGAGCCGTAAATCTGATGTTTGATGCATTGTCCAGTGCTTACACGCAGCTCTACAAGATGAACTGGGTACCTCAGCAAAACTGGATGTACAGCGGCGGTGACTGGACCGTCATGATTTCGGGAACGAGAGGGGTTTTTGTTGAGAGGTCAAAGGCGGATTTAAAGAAGCTTTTCACAGCCCTGGGAATGTGTTAACCCTTAGAAATCTGCCTGGTCAGCCCGTACCAGTAATTGGATCAAGTAATTATTTCACTTTATCAGGCAGGTCTGCCCTCTATCAAGGGCAATTTGCCGGAGATTTATCTGTAACCTTTTTTAATAGCCTGCCTGCAGTTTGCATTCAGCCTGAACTCAAACCTAAAATTAGGGTGCACCTTTTTAGCAGTACTGCTAAAAATTAAATTTATATCGTTGTTTTATTATAGCATTACTTACATAATTATGAATGGTCCATAGGGTCGAGTCCCGATGTATAAAGAAGACGTACAAAGAAGATATGTAACTTAAATAAATATGTAATTTAAATAAGTAGTAACTTTTAAATAAATATGTAATTTAAATAAGTAGTAACTTGACTAAACTTGACTAAGGTAACTTAACTAAGTAAATTGATTAAATAGGTAATCACTTAAATGAGTACAGAACTAAACTACATTAAATTTGGACCAGGCCTTATGGATCACTTAAAAATCTGAAAGGCTTCTTAGCATACGATTTTAGATAACCTTTTTTTGATAACCTTTTTTTGATAACCTTTTTTTGATAACCTTTTTTTGATAACCCTTTTTTGATAACCTTCTTGGTCATTATTTTAACAACCATTCGATGATTTGTAGCACTTTTCTCATCTTTGATTCCAATCACTGACTCTTATTCTTCCCGCTGACTCTTATTCTTCCTCTGTGTTTACATTACTGCTATCCGATTTATTCTTTAGTATAAGGTATTGAGAATTTAAGTTCAACCGAATCCCTATAAAGCGTGTTGTATGTGCAGAAAGGAATTATCCTACCATCTGGTGTAGAATAATGAACTCCGCATTTTTTGATCCTTTCAAGGTCTATATTATAGAGATCCTGAAAGTGCATTACTCCTATAAACAGGGCGTTTCTATGGAAACGAGCTGTGTTTTCTTTATCCCCGGATTTAAGTACATCGAGAATCATGCGAGTTATATTTATCGATTTTGGCCCCCTGCTTTCATCAATATATCCTGGTATTTCCCTTATGACTTTTGCAAGAGTTAGGACTCGGCTTCCTTTCCCATTTATCCCGGAGGTTATTTTATCTAAGAACTCAAAAAAGCCATCAACATTAATAAAATTTGTAATCGGGATAAAATGTCCTTCTTCAAAGAACAGATAAGTTCCAGCCCCGCAGTGCTGATGGACTGTAAACTCCGGGAACGGAACTTTCTTCACGGCTGATAAAAAACGGCTTATGGGGACCACAGAAGGAACAGGATACCAAGCATTACAGGGGATTTCTCCATTTGTTTGTTCTTCTACAAGCTTCAGCACATCGGGTATAGTAATCCTTTGCTCCTCTCGCTGGGACTGGTCAACTCTTCCTGTAAATGCAATAGGCTGGAAGTTTACTCCTTTTATAATGTCAGGATATTCGGCTGCAAAACGGAGGATGTCTCCGACCTGGGAATCGTTTATACCTTTTACAAGAGTAGGCACAAGCACAATGCTATCCGGTCCAAAATCCCTGCAGTTCTCAATGGCTTTTTTCTTTAAAGGAAAGGCGTTAAAACCCCGAGTTTTGATATATGGGTCTGGAGTAGTTCCGTCAAAAGAAAGATAAATAGTTTGTAGCCCGGCCTCCTTAAGCTTTTTACAGTATTCGGGGCTTTTTGCAAGGCGAATTCCATTACTTGCAAGCTGAATCTGCAAGAAACCCAGCTCTTCTGCCAGTTCAATGATCTCAGGAAGATCGTTCCTTATTGTTGGTTCTCCACCTGAAAACTGAATGGCAGGGCAGGGAACGGGTCTTTCTTTTCTGAGCGTTTCCATCATCTTCCGGATTTCCTCAAAGTCAGGCTCATAGATAGCGCCTTTCTCTCTTGCGTTTGCAAAACAGATTGGGCATGCAAGGTTGCATCTATTGGTGACATCAATATTTGCAAGCAAAGTTCCAGTTTCATGAGCAGGACAGAGCCCGCAATCAAAAGGACAATTTGTAGAATTGTCAGTTTGGAAACACGAAACTCCGGTTCCAACATATGAATAATTTTCGAACCTTCTGTAGAGTTCAGCATCTGACCAGTATATGTCCCTGAAGTTTCCATGCTCGGAACAGTTTTTTTCAATAATTATTTTTCCATTTTCCTCAAAAATTGAGGCCGTAATTATTTTTTTGCATTCAGGGCAAATAGATTTTGTTGATCTCATGCTCTTACCTGACTTTAACTAATAAGTCTGATAGTGACGCACGGATTCTCGATTACCAGAGCAGGTTTTGAGAATTTTCCTTTGATCAATTATTTTATAATGTTCGCTGTGAAATTTTTGATTTCGTAAAGGTCTGCTTATTAAAAGTCTTACAGGCTTTCATTACAAAAAAGCCTGAAAAGATATGAGTTTCGCATATAACCTGAGTTTCCGTGCATTTATTGAATAAAAGCTCTCCCCATTTAAAGCTCAATAAAACAATGGTACGAACCATGATAAGAAACGCAGTGGAAAAACGCGATTCTTAATACTTACTCCATCCATGATTTCATAAGATTGTTTATTATATATTCCCATTTAATAAATAAAGCTTTAATATTATTTAAATTAACTGAATAAGAAGTAAAAATAACGAAAAGAGTTAAAATTCTTTGTCTTTTCCTTTAAATTATATTATCAAAGGATCAGATTGCATATTCCGATTTTAATGTTATCATTATCGATGGTACTTCTTATTGCGAGAAAGAACCCTTATCCACTCAGAATTAATCATAAAGTTCTTGAAACAAAACACAGAATTAACAAAAGAATCTAGATCATTCTGTCCGAGCTTACAGATTGATATAATAACGTTTATGGCAAATAATAAGAACTTTATTAATAGATATCTTCCCTGAATTTTATCCTGAATTCTGTCCCTGCTCCTCTTACAAGCTCAATACTACCTTCTATCTGGTCTACAAGTATACTTACAAGCTGAAACCCGAGAGAGGAGGTATGCCTGAAATCTATGTTATCTGGAATTCCCACTCCGTTGTCCGAGACAACCAGCAAAAATTCAGAGCTTTCGCGCCTGCCGGTATCTCTATCCTCACCCATGATTTTTTTGTCCTCTATCTTATGGAGCTTAATCTGGATTTCTCCTTTTCGTCCTGCAGGAAAAGCGTGTTTTAATGAGTTGGATACAAGTTCATTAATGATAATTCCCAATGGAATTCCGGTGTCCATTCCAAGAAAAATACTTTCTATGTCCAGTTTTAAGTGAATATCCTGATTGCCTACCAGATATGATCTGAAAAGTTCATTTGCAAGTTTCTGGAGGTACGCTTTAAAATCAAAGGTTTCAAAATTCCCGATTTCGCCAGTTTTATATAGCTCTTCATGAATTAGAGACATCGATATAACTCGGTTCTGGCTGTCCTGAAAAGATTCCCTTACCTTCTTGTCACTGAAATGCTCGGCCTGGAGGCTCAGGAGGGAGGAGATTACCTGCAAATTATTCTTGATGCGGTGATGAATTTCTTTTTTGCGAATTTCCTCCATCTGGAGAAGCGCATTCTCGGCTTTTTTATGTTCGGTTATGTCCAAGATGATGCCCTGAAGATGGATTTCCCCATTCTCATCGCGCTGGATAACCGTCCTTTCGTCAACCCAGCGGATCTCCCCGGATTTTGTGAAAATCCTATATTCCGAGGTATAATCCGAGTAGCCGGCTTCAACATACATATTAAGCTCGTCAGCTACTTTTTCCAGATCTTCGAGATACACGATATCTCTATAAAGAAGCCCTTTTGAGGTAAAATCCTTCACCTCATACCCCAATCTGGTAACATTCTCAGAAACAAATTCAATCGGCCAGCCCTCCTCATATTTCCATAAAAAAACGATTACAGGACTACTATTAATTACCATTTCCAGCTCCTCTTTACGTTTATTAGACCGCTCAAGTTCAGCTGCATAGTCGGTAAGGGCCTGCTCGGCTTTTTTACGTTCGGTAATATCAAGCATCACACCGACTATCCCGATTATCTCTCCTGATATATTGCTGTAAGTAGCCCTGTGGACAAGAAAATCCCTTTCATTTCCATCTATGGCGGACCTGACTTTCAATTCGTGAGATATGCTTTTGCCTTCCTCAAGAAGTAGCCTGTCATAAAAAGTAGAGATTTCGATAGCTTTTGAAAACTGATCCCTGAACTCAAACATCGAGTGTCCTATTACTCTTTCTTTGGGAAAACCAAGTATATGGGCAAACATTTCGTTGCAGCCTTGATAGATTCCCTCGAGATTTCTGTAAAATACCGGAGAAGGTATGGCATCAAGGAAGGTCTCCAGAAAATACACATTGTTCTGAAGGTCTTTCTCTACCCGCTTACGCCCTGAGATCTCCTCAATAAGCCTTTCATTTGTTCTTACAAGTTCGGAAGTCCTTTCTTTAACAAGCTCCTCAAGTCTTTCCTTATACTGGCGCAATTCTTCTTCAGCACGTCTCCGCTCGATTACTTCAGAAATAAGGAAAGCTACCGAGCTAAGGAAATACGTGTCATCTGTAGTAAATCTTCTCGGTTTTTTTGAGTGAACACTCAATACCCCAAAGGGTTTTTCTATTTTGCCTATAACAACACTTACTCCACTGGCTATATCGTGCTCTTTCAGGAGAGTTGGAGCCTCAAATCGTTCTTCCTTTTTGAAATCTCTTACGATTACCGGGATTTTTGAAAATAAAGTGTACCCTGCCTGGTATTTATTACTCCCATTGATAATGGCTTCTCCTACAAGACCCGGCTTCCAGCCTGTTCCTGCCCTGAGCAGGAAATTTCCATCAGGTAGATATTCAAGGATATTACTATATTCGATATCAAGAGATTTTGCAGTCAGATTTGCACTTTCATCCATGAAAGCTTGCAGGCTTTCACGCCTGAGAGCTATTCTTCCCATCTGGTTTAATGCATCATACTGTTTCTCTTTGATCTGAAGTTTTTCTTTTAGTTTATTATAGTCAGTTATGTCAAATCCATAGACTTCCACCTGTTTATCTTCTTCGAGAGGGTAAAATGAGGCCAGATAAATTCTTTTTCCAACCTTGATTTGTATTTTTTCGGGATACTTTCGGGAAATTACTCTTTTTGAAAGGTTTCCAATGGATATAGGTACTTTCTCCCCTACTCTTATGTTCCATTCATGAAGGAAGAGCTCACCTGCCTTATTCGAATAAATAACTCTTTCATCACCATTGATCCTCAGTACAGGATCAGGATTCTGAGAAACAAATCTCTCCACTTTTATTCTCCCTCATCTTCTCTTCAGACTTTACCCATTTAAGTCTCATGTTCTGGAGATAAGAATTAAAAAGAAATACCTGGATTTCAAACCGCCTGACTTCTAAAACCCCAAACTCTGAAGCCAGGCATTGTCCTGTTTGTTAATGAGGCAAATTAATAATGATTGTAACTCTTATGTAACTCCTATTTGCTCCCTACCTCTATCCCTTTTCTCTGCTTCTATAGATTTTCCTCTGACTCCGTGGATATATCTTTGGTCTATATTATCTCTTATAGCATATTATCTTGATTTTCTTTTCTTCAAAAACCATGCAAACTATAATAAGTACTACAGCAGGAAAAATATTTAAACAGTTTCCTGAAATCAAAAAACAGCTATGGATTGGTGGAAATGTGAAGTGATGCGGATATATTGGAACTGTATGAGATAGAACGCTTTAGATAATTAATATGTAACAGAATGATGATTTGACAGAAAAATGATTTGACAGAAAAATGATTTGACAGAAAAATGATTTCAGTCATCTCCAAAAAAATAGTAGCCCTGTTAAAAGGCTACTTTCAGGTTTTCTGTATCCTGTAACTCAAAACTTAACTTCAATCCTGTTTCCTTTTCCTGAAGACTACAAACAGAGCTGCAAGAGCTATGAATGTAATTCCTGTTCCAAGCTGGTATCCCGGAAGCTTCTTTTCAGCAGGCAAGACTTCAGTGTTTATTTTAACACTATCGGAAATTTGGTCGTGACCTTCTGTATCTTCATAGAGGACTTCGCTGTTTAATGAGTAAGGTTTCGGGGTTGCGGTCTCGTCCACATCCATATCAAAGACTGCTACAGCACTTTCTCCAGGTTTCAGGTTTCCGAGGTAAGCCTGGTCGTCGGTTGTACTGAAGGGGTCGCTTGCACTGACTCTTACAGTTGCATCATTTGCAGGTTCTTCACCTACATTCTTATAGGTCACTTCAAGCATACCACCTTCATCAGGGTAAAGGTTGCCTGTTACATTTGTGACCTCAAAGTAAGGTTCATTCTTTACCTGCACAAATACTGTCTGGTTCTCGGTTGCGTTTTCGTACCAGATACCTACTCCCTGATTAGTCACCATACCAGTGGAAGTATCGTACTCATCTCCACTTACCTGCACGTTGTTCTGGTATTTATACGAAAGATTCAGGTTCAAGGGATATGTACCTGCAGGAGTTTTTTTACTAATTTCAATGGTGAACTTAGTAGGGCTTGCTCCCTGTTTACCCTGCTCAAGGGTACCTGCCTGCTGAGGACCAGATTTTACTTTTATATATGGATTGTCAGATTCAAGAGTTGCAAGAATCCCAACAGCTGTCACAGCCTGAGTCTCGTACTTCATTTCAGACTGTTGGAGAACAGTATCAACAGCAGTGTCAGCGTCCTTTTCAGATTCAAAACCGCTGATAACTCCTTTGTTAACAAGTCCAAAGTTCAAGGTAACCGTATCTCCTCTGGAGTACTCGTTATCTCCAATCACACTGGCTTCGATCTGAGGTCCTCCATAGACTGTGTAGTAGTTGTCATCAAGATCAAAATTTTCAGATATGGCTGCCTCTACAGGCACAGTTGCAAGCAACATCATAAAAACGGTTGCAATTGCAGCGATACTCCCTTTTTTAATCATTCTTATCACCTGAAGTATTCTCGTTGTTCTTGTTTCTTTTCCGGTGCACATTTACTATCTGATAAAAGGCGATAAGGAAAATTAGTATGATTGCTACACCCTTCATGCTAAATTTCTTCTCTGAGGCTTCAAGGGGTAAGTTCACTTTCATATTTTCTGAAAAGGAAGTTTCCCCATCCTCATCAATATACTTTATTTCGCTATTTATGCCGTAATTTTTCACAACGGCTTTCTGGCTTGCCAAAATTTGGAATTTAGCAGTCTTGCTCTCCCCTGGACCTATATCCCCGAGTCTTACTGTAGACTTTTCAGTACTCAGGGGACTCATAACAATTATCCGGGCCAAGGCATCCTTTGCTACGTTTTCTCTGGTGTTTTTATAGGTAACTTCAATGACTTTGCTCTCTCCCTGCATAAGGCTTCCAGAGACATTGGTCACTTCAAATTTAGGTTCACTCTTTATGGAAACCGGGATTCTGAGAGTTTGGTTTTTCGTTTTGTAATCTCTGGTATAATCCATATCCATGATTCCCAGGTTTATTGCATTCGAAGTTACAGTTAGGACGTTTGCCTGATATTGATATTTCACAGGCAGAAAAAGTTCATAATTCCCAGCAGGTATGTTGTCGTCGATTTTTAGAGTGTAGTTTAGGGTTGCCGTGTGTCCGGTTTCAAGTTCTTCCAAACTCTGAAAACTGGCTGTAGGCTCGATTTCAATGTACTCAGTTCCCGACTGAAGAGTAGCTTCAATATTTTTTGCTGTTGTACATTCTTTTTCTTCTCCCATCTCTTCTAGTGCAATCGTTTCCTCAGCAGAGTCTGGAATCTTATTCTGGTTTACGTTAAGTCTCTGGAAACCATCTATCACTCCATCATTCGCGATTTTTATCTGCAGGTCTGCAGTATCTCCCCTGTTGAGCTCGGGATTTCCTGTAATTGAAGCGTTGATATCTGGCTCCCCGTAACTCCTGTAGTAGTCTACAGTGTACCCATGCTCCGGAATAAGGAAGTTTGTTTCGTCATTTTCGTCATCTCCGAGGGCTGGAAATGAGGTCACTGACAATATTAACAGGATTAACGCAAGTATAGCTGTTTTTCTAATTATTTTTTGCCTTAGTTTTATGGGCACTTGTATCATATCTTGGTCTCCGAAGTTTGTTTTTTTGTCTCTGTCTTTGCCGTCCTGAGACCTTTTCTTCGATCTCGCCAGGTATCAAAAGTAATAATAAGCGGAGGAAAGACTACAAATGTTGCTAGGAGAGCCAGCAAGACATCGATAACTGTAACTGTACCGAAGTCAGTTATTATAGGGAAAGGAGAAGCAAGCAAGGCCATAAACCCGAATACTGTAGTGGCTCCTGAAGCAACAATTGCACTTCCTATTTTGGAACTGGTCATCTCGATAGCCTCTAAAGGACTTGCTCCTTTGTCCTTTTCTTCAAAGTAACGTTCCATCATGAGGATAGCATATTCGGACCCAACTCCCAGTATCAGAGCTCCCAGGGTTGCTGTGAGGGGAGTATAGCTGATATTAAGAAAGCTCATGACTCCTCCTGACCAGCCAATAACTATTAACATTGGGATTACAGGAACCAGGGCTTTGACCCAGTCTCTGTATACAACAAGAAGCCCTCCGAGCACAAGAATCAGGCCAAGGAAAGTCATTGCTATTCTTCCGCTGGTAAGAGCAGAGATAACCTCTATATATACAACAGAATTTCCGGTAATCGTGACATCAGTGCCTGCTGGAGCCGGCATCCATTGCATATCCTGCTTGACAATATTCGTGAGTTCCTCGATACCTGTTACCTTTATGTCCGAAACCGCATTCCCTATATCAAAGTTCAGGAGAAGCATATTCTTCCCGTACATATAGCGGTCTTTCTGTGTCTCCGGAATTTCGGAGTAAATATTCTCTATTTCCTGACTGGTATCGGGAATTACCCCACCATTTCTTTCCTTTACCAGTGACACGATACTCGAAGCGCTGTAAATGTGGCTATTGGTCGCTACTTCATGTTTGGAAAACTGGTCAATCCACTTAAGGACATCCGGATTAGCTGTATCCTTAACCTTGATGATAAGATTTAATTCATCGCTATTGCCCATGATATTTCCCATGTGGCGAAGATCCACAAGTGAAGGCATGTCCTGAGGCACAAAGGTTTCAACGTCAGTCTGAATAGGTACGGACCGGTCGAGGTAAAGGCCGCCAAAACAGAGCAAGAGTGCAACTCCCAATACGATAACATCATATTTGATAGTTAGATCAGTGGTTTTCTTGAGAACTCTCCCTATTAGACGGTCGCCTTCACTTCCGTCCTCAGCTTTTTCCTTTTTCTCAATCTCTCTTTTCCTTTCCGGATTTGCAGGTTTTATCTTATTTGCTATTTTTCTCAGGGGGTTTTTATCCGAGTATTTATCAAATAAAGAAATCGTTATAACCCCCACGAAGATAGAGGAGAAGTAACACATTAAAACGCCTATCATTAGCAATTTTCCAAAATCCTGGATCATTGGCACGGTGGATGTAAAAAGGGAGAAAAATCCAAGGGCTGTCATTGCTAAAGCTGTGAGAACTGCAGGCCCAGTATGCTTTACGGTTTCTATAACTGCCGTTGTTTTGTTCCCTTTTTCTTGCAGCTCCTCTTCAAGTCGGTTATGGAACTGAATGGCATAGTCAATCCCTACGCCTATAAGGATAGGGAATGCAGCCATGGAAACCATGGACATAGGAATTCCTATATAACCCATAGCTCCGAAGGTGTAAACAATACCAAGAAGAACTATCGGCAGAGGGAGAAGGCACCAGCGGACGTGCCTGAATACGAGAAGCAGTACAATAATCATGAAAACGGCTGAAAGCCCCAGCAGTATACCCATACTTGAGCTCATCTCATAGTTCATGGAAATACCGAATGCCGGATCGCCAGTAACAATAATATTATAAGAAGGTGGAAAGTCCGCAAAAGAAACTGCACCTTCAGTGGCAGTAAGGATGTCTTCCTGTGTTTTTTCGCTAGCCGAACCAGCCATGACTACCGAAATCATCATATGAGTATTGTCAGGAATAATCTGTCCGAAAACCTTAGGGTTTCCATCTACTATAGCTTTTATTTCTTCATCAGTATCAGGAAGTTCATACCTCCCTGTCATTTGGTAATTGATTGTTTTGATCAGTGAAGCAGGGCTTGTAGTCTCAGTCACTCCATTCGTTGCCTGGATCTGGTGTTCTAACCTGTCTACAGCCTTCATCAGGTCAGCACTCTTTACCTCGTTGCCCTCTACCATTACCACAATAGATTGCGTCTGGAATATTTTTTGATAAAGGTGATCGTAATCTTGGTAGAGAGGAGAATCTTTCCCAACAAAGGTTTCTGTTCCTGATTTCATCTCAATAAGCTGTGCTCCCTGTATTGATAGTATTATGAACAGGAAAGCTACCAGGAGTATGGAAAAATGATTGTTGTGAATGAATACACCAACTTTTTCAAAAAATGTCTGAATGGTGAATTCCTCCCATTATCTTTTTAAAATTACTATTAAAATAACTAATGGATTTATTAATCTAAGTTTACTTTCCAAAAACACTGTTCCGATTTAAATCCATCGATGAGTAATTTCTCTTAAAATTATTATCATTGTCTCGAATTTCTGTAAGTAGACTTCAGCACCTTTCGAATTTACATGATCAAAGATTTTGTCAAAGACTTGACAATAATCTTTCTATAGAAAGTTTGTTCAAAAACGTATCTCAAGAGTATGCCTGTCCAAAGACTAAAATGCTGACAGCACTTTGAGTCAGCATTCATTCTTAAGACAGGTATTTATCAGGCACAGTACAAAGACCTTATTGACAATACTGTCTAAGAAATTTTTTGAGATCTAGATTGGACAGTATGCCAGATGCCAGATAGATGTCAGATATTAGAGTGCCCTTTCTTTTCCTTCCGTAATATCAGCTTTGCTCACATCGCCGACTGGGTTGTAAGCCTCGTACACGTACCGTTGTCCTCTCATTGCCGATAGCACTGCTGCTATACTGCAGAGTACAGCCCCGATTATGAACGAAATACGCAGCGCTGGCATGAACGCCTGCTGCAGTGTCTGTGGGAACCAGTAGTTGCTTGTCAGTGTGGTCAAGATTTGTTGAGGTATTGAGCTGACGATACTCGGATCTATAGAGTTCAGAATCGAGCTCATTGGGTTATAGCCTAGAAAGGCAGAGAACAACGCATTTGTAGGCGACATTAATGCTAGCTGATTCGCTAGTTGTTGCAAAGCAGGAGCAATTTGTGCAGATCCAAGGCTGGCAAACGAGCTGTATACCGCATCTGGAAACGATTTTTGGATACCTACAATCACGATGGTGAAGAATATGGACATGCTCAGCGTACTGGCCGAGTTAGATAGTGTGGATAGCATGCCTGACGCGATACCCCGGTTTTGAGGCGGCACAGAATTCATTATCGAGGAGCTATTAGGAGAGGCGAACATACCGTTGCCAATGCCCATGAAGAAGATCAATATTCCTAGCTCCCAGTAGTCGAAGTTATAGGGAAGCAGAGCGAGCCCAAGAAACACCAGCGCTACGATGCTCATTCCAGCAGTGGCGATCCATCGAGGTCCATACTTGTCCGAGAGCATCCCGGAGATCGGTCCCATGATCATAAAGCCAAGAGTCATGGGAAGCATATAGATACCTGCCCATAAAGGCGTGTCCTCAAAGCGATAACCTTGGAGCGGCAGCCAGATCCCTTGCAGCAGAAGAATAAGCATGAACATGGCACCGCCTCGGGCAATAGCTGAAGTGAAACTGGCAAGACAACCATAGGTAAAGGCTCTGATCTTAAAGAACTCCAGCTTGAACATAGGGTTCTTCATCTTGCTCTCGATGAATGGGAAGGCGACCAACAATATGATTCCGATACTTAAGGCTGCCATTACCCATGGGTTGTTCCAGCCCATCGCATCGGTGATACCATCATGCTCGTAAGGCATCAGGGCATAAGTGACACCGATCAGAAGCGAGGTCAGCCCGCCGACAAAGAGTAAATTTCCCACAATATCAAGACTGGTCTTAGAAGCCCTGAATGATATATCCTTCATTTTCCAATAAGACCACACCGTTCCAAGGATAGCAAAGGGAATATTGACAAGGAACACATAGCGCCAGTTGTACGTCGCCAGTATGCCACCAAGTAGTAAGCCAATAAACTGGCCGGACATAAAGGCTACCATATTTATGCCCAGTGCCTTTCCCCTCTCACTGACAGGAAACGCGTCAGTGAGAATGGCTGAGCTGTTAGCTATGGTGAATGCGCTACCCACAGCCTGTATAAGCCTGAAAATAATTAGCTCCAGTGCACCAGTGTTGCCTGTGCCAGGTGTCAGATAAAGCAGAATTGAGCCGATGGCGAATATAAGGAAGCCCAGCCGGAACAGTTTTACCCGACCATACATGTCCGCCAGCCGACCAATAGTGAGGAGCAGTGTAGCCGTGATCAGACCAAAGCCCATAAGGAGCCACAGAAGATACTGAAATGCACCAGGATCCGTCGGGTCCATCTGGATGCCCTTGAATATCGCAGGCAGCGAGATCAGGATGATGCTGCCGTTGATAGAGCCCATTAATGATGCTAAGGTCACATTGAACAGTGCAACCCATTTGTATGCAATGCCTTTTTTTTGTATAGATATATTCTCTTTATCTATTAAATTACTATTTTTATTCAAGTTATTACCTCGTTTTTGCTGCCGGCGGGTAAATTGGCAAGGTTTGCAGTGGCAAAGCTGACTATGTTATTTAGACCTGGTTCTCGGAGTGACAACAATAATATGACAAAAATAATTCATCATTGGGTATTATAGACCTGTAACCGCTTCATTTCGTCGACAAAGGCCGAGCGTAAAGCTATTCATGCGGTTTCTTATTAAACTGAATTCTTATTCTACGAGCCAGATATAACTATTTCTACGTAAATAACGTTAATATTTTTAATATCGTTAATATATGAGAGTGTTAATATAGTGATATCATGGAAGAAATTGTACACATTATACCTCTTGCCTCTGAAATCGATATGGCTGTCAGGCCATTTGACAAAATGAGGGCTAATAAAGTCTATCTTTTACATACTAAACCCATAAGTAAAGAGTTCAGTTCAAAGTGCCGTGAATACTTTTTACAGGAAGTCAAAAAGCGCCTTGAAGAGAAGAACATAGAGGTTATTACTGTGGGAAGTGAGATGTCTGATCCGCTTCCTCTTTTGTCGACTATAAGTAACTTGATCGTCCAGGAGAAAAAAGAGAATAATCTTGTCTATGTTAATATGAGTGCATCGGGAAAATTGACCGCAGTCGCATCGACTTTTGCTGCCATGCATCACGATGTTAAAGTTTACTACGTATATGCCGATGGAGGCTATTCAAAAAATGAAGAAGAATTGTTGGAACATGGCCTGTCCATTGTTAATAAGTTAAGGTATTACATTTTGACTAATTTTACTATTGACACTCCTACTGGAGCAAGAAGCGTGTTCCTCACGGAACTCCACAAAAAAGAAAAAATGACAACTAATGACATAATTAAAATGATCAAAGACAATAGGCTTCAAGGCTTTGAGGATCTTAACGAGAATATAGGTGGAAAACAAAGGACATCCAGTAATATACTTGTCAGAATAAATAGAGGCCTCCTTGATGAGTTAAAACATAACGGTTACATACGTGTTGAAAAAAGGGGTAGAAATAATATTATTGTCATAACAGACAAGGGAAAGTATGCTGCATGCCTGATAGGTAACGCTTAAGCACTTCTAGGAGGATGGCCTACGTTGAAGATTTACAGTAAAGCCCCATCTTTTTCATTTCTCTTTTCTTTCTAAACAGATTTAAAATATTCAATCATGAAAATTTCAAAGACGAAATTTTCAATTTTGAAAAGTCCATTTTTAAAACTCTCAGTTCTGAAACATCCAGGTGATAAATTTCGGCCTGTCAACTTTTACTATATAGATATGGTTTAGCGTCTAAAGATACTCTAACTATATAGTGTATTAGGGAAATATCTATATACTTGGCGTGTAAATATAGTGGTTGAGGAAAAGAGAAATCGAACCCGAATGAAAAACTAAACACAATAAAAAAGAGGTGATAAAAAATGGAAAGACTAAGGAATTTGATCCTCGAAAACGTAGCAATATTCAATGAGGCGTTTCCGAACAGATTCTGCCATAGTCCGGATGTCATCTCCGCAATCTCACACGACTATAAGTTCACTTACGGACAGGTTGAAAACGAGATCGAGAAGATGGTCCATGAAGGAGTTCTTGATGCAGAACTCTCGGACTGGTATGAAATAAAGCTCGTATAATGAGCTTGCTGCCTTTCGAGCAGATATTAAATAAATAGTAATCACAAAACACCGCACGACGACAAAAAGGACTAACTGAGAAATTATAAATTGGACTGAATATCTAAGGATTAAACTGATATTTAGCCGCTTAGTTAAGTATTTGCACACCAAATCATAGGTGTCCAAATCGGATAAAGAAATAACATACAGCGAAAACTTCCGTACAGATATAATTTCATTTGAAGTTTCGCAGGTAGCTAGATTCTTTTTCCCAAAAACCTTTTTTAATCTTAGATAATTTTAAGAAATAGACATTTTGAATAGCTGCTTTTTTGTGATACTACATTTGAGTTAGCGATATTATTAATTTAAAATGTTTATAAAATGAAGGGTTTTTTTGACAGCCCGAAGATGACTTTTTTAGATTTACTGGCCCAAAGGTCATCGATTGCAGTGAGATTAAGGACAATAGGTTGATGGCAAGCTTCATGTAATGTTTTTTCTGGCTTGAGTTTAAGTAACCACAGTCGAGTTGTGTCAAATGTCTCAAGGTCATCCTTAAAATTTTAATAACTGTTTATAAAATAAAACATATACATTGTATAATATTTTATAGAGTTTACTATGCACAGACCTACTATTTTGTTTTTAAGTACACTGAAAATTAAAGGTATTAATATACATCAACATTCTAAAGAAGATGGGTACCGTGTCAGGAAAAGGAACTAAATGCAAGCACACCACTTACAGAATAAAAAGTAAGTTTCTCTCCAGTAAATCCTGGATTGAAAATGAAACGGGTGAGACAGTTTTCTATGATGGAGGAGGGAATTTACTCGATGCACAGAGAAATGTCCTTTTAAAAGATTCCCTAGTAAGTTTTTCTCTCTTAGAGAGACAACTTATATCAAACAAAAGGATGGTAACTATCTGCAACAATAAAGAAAAGAGGTCTACTTCATCTTAGTCTTTCTGATTGGAATATCGAAATTCCAGATGCACCTGAAATGAAAGTAAATGGTAGTTCTTATTTATGGTGTAGATTTTAAAATTAAGTCAAACGGAAAACGAATTGCAAAAGTGTGGTCATCGGGTACTATCTGGGAAATCTATACAGTGGAAATAGAGCCAGAACAGAACGATGCACTGATACTAGTGATTGCATCAGTGCTCGCGGCAGAGTACTATATAGAAGGCAAAAGGCGTGATAATTTATTAATAGAATTGGGGAACAGAGATCGAATCTAAACCACTTACCCCAGAAGGCTATTGACAATAATCTATGAGGCTGCCAAGCTCTACTGTACGTTATGTAGAGCCAATGTAGCTGGTTTTGAGGATATACTTGGTGTAAACTGCCAGTCAAGCTAATATCCCTGAGTCGGATGATTACCGATGTGACAATGTTGTCACATTGAGGATGTACCTAAATATCCCTGAAACTGGGTCGTGAAACTTAGTCGAAGGTGGATGGAAGAAAATCCTACCAACATATGATGATATTTTAGTGATTATCATCTCAACTAAGTCTATGGTTTTGCTCTTCAAACTCTCTTATGAGCTTATCAATATCCTCTTCTTCTAATCTTTTTCTTACAGTTTTATCCCCATAATAGATTATCACTTCAATAGGTGGAGTTTTATCTACAAAATCACCTTTACTGAATCCAGCAGATCCTTCAATAGCTGTTCCCGAAAAACCCCATGCAGCTACTAGTGTTTTCGTTTCACCTACAAGAAGATCAAATTTTTTAGTGTTATGCAACACATTTCCTTTTTCAGTTGGATATAAAGTAAGTGAATCCAACTTTTTAAAAGTGACTAAACCCTCACAATTTAGAGCATCTCGCTTTCCTTTATTGCTAACTTCTACTTCTATACCAGATATAGTATTCTTCCATTCCTCACCCAGTTCCCTTACACCACCTATCCCAAGATTGATTGATATTATAATGTATTGAGAATCTTCGTTTGCATATATGTGATCAACTGTCGAATAAGATTTACAGTCATTAATAAATCCCAAGAAATCATCATTAACTAAATTCTTATCTCTAGTTATATCTACTTCGTTATTAATCAATGATTTATCCCATATAAACGCTCTATCTACGTGTTTTTGTATTTCAATGCATAACTTCGCTAAAATTTGAAAAGCAAATGCACTCGCGTGACGAGAAGCTATTTTCTGAAAGCCAGCCTTGTCTGCGCTATCCTTATTGTCAATTAAATCAGAAATACCACGAATCACCAGTGCATCTACTTGTGGGTTAGCATAAGCAGCTTTGAGAAAACCATATCCATCCATCTCTACAGCCAGTGTGTCTCCATAACCAGACTTAATCAATTTATAAGCCTCAGATAAAGATGAACTTAATACTTTTCCACCAGCAGCAATGGGTTTGACAAATACAGTAGGTTGTGGATCAGGTATTATCCCGTCAAGATATTGTAACCAGTCGTACTTTCGAGCCTCGGCTTTCGCTCTATTAATCACTTTATAATTTGGCGAACTCACTTGAGGTCTTGTTTTGAAGTTATTCCCAGCTTTACCTGATTCATAACAATAAACCTTACTAGCAACTACCACATCACCAAGTTTTACATCATCCTTGACTCCGCCAGCCACTCCTACGAAAATTATAATGCTCGGATCAAAATATGAAACTGCCCTTTCTACTTCCAAAGCTGCCTGTTCATTGCCTTCGCCAATCTCTCCTATCGCGACATTCCATAACTGACCATTAGTTGAAAATATTCCACATTCATAAATAGTTCCTTGTGGATGTGTTTTTTCCTCAATATCTGTCAGATGATCACGAACCGCAAGATATTCTACAGGAAGAGCGGTGAGTATGACTGCGACACATTTCTTTTCTTCTTTAAATCTTGGCACGATACTCCGTCCTTACTAATTAATATTAAACGAGTGACAATGACTATTCAAGAATATTTATCGCAAATCATGATATAAGTATTGCTAATTATACCGGCGAAGTCAATATCCTCGAGGCGGAGCAGATTACCGAAGTATAGGCAGATATATGTAGAAGATTAACATAAACAAAATCGGTGAAGAGTTTGATAAGAAATAAAGTACTAGCTTTACTCGTGGTAATGCTAGCAGTTTCTTAAAGGATTGCCGTGCCCGATTGTTCTCCCGAAAGGGCAGTTTAGGATTCACTTCCCTAATAAAGAGTGAATGCGTCAATGAAATTGACGTGTATGGCTACTTCGCCAATAATTCAATAGCTGAAGTATTCTGTTTTATCGTTTACATATACCAAAGAGCAAAAGACTCTGATATGGTTGGTGTTGCCTCAAAGATGCGCTAAACATCCTGAGACTAAGCAATTGGTGGGATTTCTTCACCCAGAACAAGTAAAAGACTCATTGATGCATAGAGGTTTCAGGTTTCGAAAACGCTTTATAGATCTACAACTTACTTTTACATGGAACTTCTTCGGCATTCTCTATCAGCTTTTCAGTTAAACGATTATAATATGTTCCTGAGTATCCACATTCTTTAAGCAAAGAAAGCTCAAGGTACCACAGTCCCAGCTTATTTGCGTCATAGATAGCAGGCCCAAAAGTTACAGAATCATATTCATTTACAGGGTGAACTAAATAGTTACGCATTCCAGTTAAAGCACTGGGAGCATCATTCCACACCATTTTTGTCTTTTTTCTCTTTTCTGTTATGTGTTCATCTACATATTTATTAATTTCATCTGCTAACTTCTTTAGTCTAGGTGTATTCTCTTCAATAAGTTCTATAGGAAGATTTAACTCACAAAAGAGATTATTCAGCTTCGACGAAGTCCTATCTGGATCTTTAGGCTTTGATTTAGCGTTTTCCTTAAGTTTCTGGTAATATAACCTTTCAAGTGCAGTTTGAGTTAAAACAATCCCAGCGTCTATATTAGAATTATTGGCAATAAGATACCAATATATAACCTTATGGAGAGTATCATTCCAGTCTGCATCATTCCATTTACTTATAAAACCAGGGAACAGATTCTCGAGTTGTTCAGAATGCTGTCCATCAAACCATGAGCCTAGTTGAGAGAAACCAGATACTTTCGGTGATGACCATGATTCCCATACTCTATCTGAAGAGTTAAACCCTACTGCACATACAGGATTACACCAAGCTCCTTTTGCAAAAGAGAAAAAGTGCTCTAGCGCATAAAGCATTTCTTTAACTTCTTTACCCGAAATAGGAGTGTCGTCTTTCTTTCTCAAACAACCTACATGCGTTAGACCATAGCCACCTTCGCTTCTTAATTTTTCGAATACATCATCTGCTAAAGATTTCAGCTCTACTACCCAGTTATCAGCTTCTAAGTGGACATGCTTAGAAAGATTCCCATTATTTACAAGTGTTTCCTTGAAGTTAAATAAATGAAAAACGGCGTATTGCATCTGAGTGTCGTCGTCTCCAAGTCCAATTATTGGCTCAGAAGATGAAGAAAAGATTATTGAGTGATTTTCATTATATGAAGAGCGAAAAGATGTTATAAATCCTTCAACATGTTTTTTATTATTCAAGTCTAGCGTAAATAACTCGCCAGACCATATTCTTTTGGATAATCTAACTGCCTCAAGGTCAGATAATTCTATATTAATAATATGCACACGAATTCGAGGACGTGGAAGTAAATCGAGACGAACTTCTGCGTTGCCAGAAAGTAGAGCATTATCATCTTTGTCCTTAATCACTACTTTCTCATTTGCAATGATCGTCGATTGATTCGGTGCGCCGAAAGGAAATAAAGGAACAAAATGATTATTACAATCCAAACCTTCCATATTTATCATCTAATATAACAAACAATAGCACTATTATTAAATTTATAACAAAATATGTTGATTACTTAACTTAAATTTTGGCATATTATATGCACAAACATTCCAGCAACTGGGCCGCGAAACTCAGTCATGGCTAGAAAAAACAAATAATAAATTCGAAAAGCCCTCTAATAACCTCTTGATAAAGCTTGAAGTTGGGCCTTGAGTACATAGGCTAACCTTTAGCCATCTCAACACATATATTCCAGGCTTAAGACAAAATCCACTAACTCCTAATTAAATATTACACAGATCTGCCTGATTCTGAGTAAAATCGATCCTCATTAGATGCGCTGCCATAAATATAGAAAGCAATCAGGAGAAACCAGAGATCACCTACATAAATTCCATAAATCGCCATGAGAATAGCAATAAACTTCCCGATGGAAGCTGCACTGTGAGTCGCCTTTACATAAGACATTTTTATGGCAAGAAATGAACGGAGTATCCTGCCCCCATCCATAGGAAAAGCAGGCAGTAAATTAAAGATCCCAAGCAATAAGTTCATTGATCCAAGAACCCAGATTATAAGATATATGGGGTTTTGAGAAAGCGCAGGGTTAGAGGATATTACGTAATTGTATGTGAACAGGCAGATAAAACCTATTATGAGGCTCGTTAAAGGCCCTGCAAAAGCTATCTTTGCTTCTTGTTCAGGTTTCTGCGGGATTTCCATAGAGGCTACACCTCCAAAGAGGAGGAGAGTGATGCTGGCAATTTTAGCCCCATAACGCTTTGCAAGATAAGAGTGTGCAAGTTCATGTAAAAGTACTGAGACAAAAAGGAAGATGGCAGAAAGAGTAGAAAGAGAATATCTAACTACAGTTGGCTCAACTCCCGCAAAACCATATGGTTGTGAATTGATCGCGAAAAAATATGCAGATATCGGAAGTGCCAGAAGGAAGGATGTGTCCAGTTTGATAGGTATGTCCATTATATTTCCGATTTTCAAAGATGACTGCATGATGGAAAAACTCCGTTTTATTTCTATAAAATTAAACAATTAATATTTTAAACTTGAGTTCGAAAGAATTTCTAAAATTATATCTTTACTCAATATGTACAAGAATGTAAAATTTATTTTCTTTAATATGTACAAAAATGTAGAATTTATTTCCTAATCGTTTCTGATCTGAAAACTCATGATGACTTAGAATGAAACAGATTTTGGGATAGGCTCTGAATGTAAGTCCGTTGTTGTATCCAACTGTGTAATCTCGCCCTCGGCAGCTAGTGTATAATCACGGCGAACATATTTTAGCTCATATCGTTTATCAATTTCAATGCGGCTCAGGTATTTATCAAACGTTTTGCACATCCGATATTTGCAGTCGCTGAACTCAGTTTGTATTTGCTCCTCTATCGATTGTGTGAATTCCATAATATATTCTTTCTCACACTTCTTACATTTCGTTTTTACAATACATAGCATATGTACAGTTTCAATGCCAGTCGCCGACGACTTATCAGATGCCCGAGAGACTACTTTAAGCACAACTCTCGCAGTGTCATTGTTTAGCTCTGAGCCACAATCGCAAGTTTGCTGTTCTCGAATATTTCTCTATAATCGATTTCAATACATTTGCTGTTCAGCGTTTTTTATGATCTGCACAGACATACACATCCGTCGTATCTATCTCGTCCATAACACCACAATAAACTATTATAAACAGTATCATCATAAACTTCTTTTTAGTATCATAAATATCTCTAGGTCAATGTACTGAGGTCGAACACACAAAATAGCCAACTAAAATAAATTTGTTCTTATCTTAGAGGAACTTAAATCGCCAAAGCCAAAAAAACGATTATAGCTTAACAGGTTTCAGGCCTTTATTGTTAGAACTTAATTTACCTTATTGGAATTAAAGTAAAGTTTTATTTATCATAGTAAAAACACAACCACTCGTGAATGGCTCGAGGATGTGCTGGAAATGACTTCGCACTAATAGACAAAGTTAGCTAGTGCAATGGCAATTTAATTATTGAGCATAATCTTTGATAGTTTCTCATTAATTATGGCGATTCAGAGTCAACATGTGACTAATGACTAAATTTTCAAGACACTGGATCAGTGGATGCCTTCATGATATAAGTGAGCTTTTTAGAAGAAGGTCTATTAAAAAAGTTTGAAAGCGTCTCCTTGTAGTGCATATCTATTTCAAATAACCCTGATATATATCTATGGTTATTAAGGGAAAAATATCCACATTATTAAAAATACTAAAACTATTTCTCATCAAGTAGATGTTTTTTATTGTTTGAGTGGTGATTATTTGTGACTGGCTTGCGGGCTATCTATCATAGAAATATTAACAATGACATAAAGAGTTATAAAAAAATGCTATACTTGTATGGTTTAACGTTTGTAATTGAAGCTTTGTTTCTTATATATGCGGTATATAAAGGAATGGATTCAGGAACAATTATGGTTATATTGTTATTTTTTCTAGTAACTGTTATTATTTTAAATTCAGTTATTTATAATTATAAAAATCTTATTAATTATTTAACAGAAGATAAAATCAGACAAAAACAGGAAGAACTTAAACATATTGAACAGAGCATAGATCTGTTTTATTTACCACTTCACGATCTACTAGCTTCATATGATGAAAATGTCATCAGTCGAATAAAGACTCGAAGGATAGCTGAAATAAATGGTCATAAACATCTAGCTGAACCAGAGGTGCGATCTATCTTTGAAAAATATATCCAAACACACGATGGATCTAAAAGCGGATCTAAAAAATTGTTAGATCTGGTAAGCCAAGATATTGAATTTCTGCAGAAACGGTTCATAGAGCTAAACATGGAACTAAAGGTTGAATAATTTTTGCGAATATTCCTTGAACTTTACACTTAACTTATGTATAAATATAGCTTTTTTAAGGTAAATATTATAACGAACCGATTCCAAAACTCTAAATCATTTATCTCTTAATCCCGAATTTGAAATAATCAATTCGATTTTCTGGCTAGAAAAAAGTTTCTGAATATTACAGAGGATAAAATTGGTTTTAGAATGAGCTCAATAAAAAGTTTAATAGAGTGTCGTCTGATGTCAAATATAATTAAAGGTTATATATTAATTTAATAAGATATCCTTTAGTAAAATATCATTATCCTGAATGCTTTTTTTCTGATAATATCTTTTGGCATGCTCCACGAGCAGAGCATGATATTCCTGGTAGATAGCCAAGTCTTCAGGCAAATTTTCTTCAAACAGGGCTTTGATTTCATTATAACTTGCCTTCTCATCAGCAAGGCCCAGGTTTGTTACTATTCTTTTAGTATACGCATCAACAACAAAAGAAGGCTGTTTGAAGGCATAGAGCAGGATCGAATCAGCAGTTTCAGGGCCCACGCCTTTTAAAGAAAGGAGTTCTTCCCGAGCAGGAATCCGGCCTCCAAGTTCCGAAAACCAGCAGGCAAGAGTTTTCAGTCGTACTGCTTTCTGGTTGTAATAACCTGCCGGCCTGACAGCTTCTTTTAAGGTTTCAGGGTCAAGAGAATGAATAGATCCAGAGGAAAGTGAATCTATCTGTTTAAGGTTCAGGAGAGCTTTTTCAACCTGTATCCAGCTCGTATTTTGCGTAAGCAGAGCTCCGCAGATAATCTCAAACTGCTGGTTTCTGGTCTGCGGGTAGCTATAATCTGCAGGGTGATATCCCTGGACAGAGCCGGTTTTTGTAGGATTTGTCCCGCCGGCGTCACGAAGTTCAATTAAAGGCCACCAGCCCTGAGGACCGTAGGAGGCAAGAAGACAATCGTATATCTTCATGATAACAGGCTTGGCCACTTTTTTGACCGTTTTTTCTTCAGTACTGATATTTTGAGCACTCTTTTTCATTAAAACATCTCATACTCAAGAATAATTTAAAACTTTTTTATTTCAGGATTACCCTTTATACATTTTCATTTTCCGAACTTTGTGAATTTTGCTAATTTAGTTACTTTACTGATTTAGTTACTTTACTAATTTAGTTACTTTACTAATTTAGTTACCTTATTAAATTACTTACTTTATCAAATTACTAACTTTACTAATTTTGCTAACTTTACTTAGTCTGCATAACCAAAAATTATTTTCAAATTGGTCTTTATCTGTGTAATTAAAAAGAAAAAAATATTTTTTCTGTCTTCTAGAGACAGAGGAAAATTGTTCAAATGCTTTCAAAAAGGAATTAATTGCTTTCAGAAGCAGTTTTGCACTTATCTAAAATGGCGCTAACGCCCTGTTTTACAGGTTGTCCTTCACTCTGCACAGCAGTCGAAGATCCAGATCCCTTAGGTTTTGCGGGGGAATATTTGATGGCAAGCACTCTCATTATACTGAGTACAAACAGTAAAGCCGCCAGACTTATAATAAATTCATACCCGAATTCCTTTGAATAGAGGCCTACAGCAATTTCACGCAGGACTATAAAAATTGTGGCATCTGTGAGATCCGTAAGCCTGATCCTGTCATTCTCCTGGTAATCAACAAAAACTTTGAAAAGGTCAATTACAATAAAGACAGTCAGTACACTTGTTACTATGTGGCTGAATCCACTTTCAAGAGACTCAAAAATAATGGAACGGATATCCAGCAAGGTCTTTACCATTCCCATAACTAGAGCCAGAAGTAGTATATAAAGAAAGATTATACTGATACTATCAGTGACTTTCTTAAATAATTTAATACTGTTCATTTTATCTCCTAATCCACTGGCTCTCATATTTTAGACCCTATATATAGTTTTTCATATAATTCTTAGGATTTATTCAAGAAATATAGTTCTTGATTTACAATTATCTCCTTTCCTGTCCCTCTATATTTTCTGAGACGATCCTTTCAGGTAAAATGGCCTATTTAACTCTAAGGCTGGAAGTTCCCTTCCTCTACACTTTCCGGCGAAATCCGGAAAGTGTTTGAGCCTTCTTCTAAACTTTGTAGCGTTTGCGGATATTATAACTCTAACCTGACTCTTGATGCTAGAGAAGGGAATGCTCTGATTGTAAAACAAAAAATGATAGGACATCAATGCTGCAATCAATATCAAAAATCTCACTTCAAGATCAAAATCTTATAGTTATCTGACACCTGTAGAACTCGGGGCTTGGGGACTTGTTCTCAAAAAAGAGAGGGATGAACCAGGAAACTTCTCCCTTGAAACTGAACCGAAAGGCGAAGAATTCAGCGAGAGGTTCGCGATATTCTTCTTTCTAACAGTTCATTCATATCTCAATGCATCCACGGGTTTCAGTTCCGAGGCATTCTTTGCAGGCACTAGACCTGCAATCAAGCCTACAACAATGGAAACGAAGGTCGAAATAAAGGTAGCTTTAAGGCTAAGGGCGAATTCGAAGGGAGTGTTCATTTTAATAGATATGAAGAAAAGCACTGCCTGCACTGCAACTGTACCCAGGAGAATGCCTATAATTCCACCTACAAGGCTTATCATTGCGGAATTGCAAAGAAAGATCAGCATTATATCCCGATTTTTTGCTCCTATGGCTTTCATGATTCCGATCTCTTTCGTTTTTTCGAGGACAGATGTAAACATAGTATTAGCAATCCCTGTAGAACCTACAAGGAGTGAAATCCCTGCAATAAATGCCAGGAAAATTGTAAGACCATTAATCATCTTTCTGGTACTTTCTATTACTTCTTTGTTGGAATTAACATAGAAGTCCTGGGTATCTTCATTGACTCTTCTTGAGATCCTCAATTTATTCTCGATTTCCTGAAGAGTCGAATTGTAATCAGCCCCTTTGTAAAGTTTCACTTCTATTGTGCTATAGACATCCGTTTCAGTCTCAGAAGAATCCTCGTTGCTAGAAAGGTCATATGCATTCTGGTAAGGCATGTAGATACTGCTCCCGAAAAGTCCGGTAAGGCCCCCAAGGAGCCCACCACCTTTTGCCAGAATCCCGACGACTCTGTATGACCTGTCGTTTAACAGAATTATCTGGTTGAGCCGAATTTCATTGTCAAAAGTCCCCTTTGCAAGCTCGTTTGAAAGAACAACAACGTTCCTATCCCCGGCTTGTAGCATTCTACCCTGCTCTAAATCTTTTTTTGTCATTTTTGACCAGACTGCAGGGTCCACGCCTGTAACCCAGACAGTGGTACTTTTGCCTCCGAGCTTTAGTTCTGGATCCTTTTCAACATTGACATTGATATATTCGATAGCAGGAATACTTCGCAGGGCAAATACATCCATCCTTGTGAGTTGACTCTCAGTCACCGGTTCAAATTCGACAGGCTCGGATGTTTCGGTCTTAACTTCGTCTTTGTCCTCTTTGGCTTCTGCATTCGTCTCCGAATTCTCGAGCGAAATTTCTGAATTTTCCTCAGAATTTTCCGAGTACTCTACTATGAAGTTTTCATCGTTCATTAACTCGAAAGGGGTTGAAGCTACGATTGTAATAGTATCGCCCCCGAAGCCTTCGAGAGTTTCAGTCACCTCTTTCTCGAAGTACTCCCCTGTAGTGACAATCGCCATTACCGAGGCAATGCCTATTATTATTCCTATAATGGTCAGCCAGCTCCTAAGTTTATTGGCTTTGACCATACTAAAGGCGATTTTTAAAATCTTTCCCGGCTTCATGGAACAGTTACCCCATTTCCGCATTCTTTCGATTTACCTGTCCCGATCCTCGGCTTTCATCTCATTAAGCTCATTTTCCTGAGCGCTTTCCATTTTTAACTTCTTTTGACGCTTTTTATAGATCACGGCGCCGCACGCTACAAAGACAAGCATAGCGAATCCGGCTTTATATGCCAGTGAGCTCGAATTTCTCTCTTCCGAAATGCCAGCCTCGGTTGATGGGGTAAAAGTTGAGGAATAAAGGGAGAGCTCTATTTCCTCAACCTGTCTGATTCCATCATTTGAGGTGTAGCTGATTTCAAATTTTATAGGTAGATCTTCTCCGATCTTTGCCGGCTTCAGGTTGAAATCAGCGGTTGTATAGTCTCCCTTTTGCAGGTTTCCGAGAACTACGGAGTTACTGCTGCCATCCGCAATAGTCCAGTTTGCCTGTTGGGGGATAGAAATCTTCACTGAATTTGCCGCATTGTTTCCGATGTTCGAGATTGAAAAAGTGTATGCACCGGTCTGGCTTCTTTCCATGAACGCGACATCAAAATCCGTCGTGCCTCCGATATAGATTCCAGCTTTGCTTTTAATCTCTTTTCGCTTCTGGTTTTCTACAGTGCCTGCCTCAGTGATAGTCTGGAGTTCTTCAACATCATCATAAGTGAGCACCATATTCAGCTTATACAGGCCTGGCTTTGTATTGACGTTTGTCAGGACTTCAAAGCTGGCATTTTCAGTGTCTCCAATGTCAATCAGGTTAATGTGTTTAACATTGCTTGAACCCACAGGCAGGATTACGTCATTAGTAGATTCCCAGGAAAACATCGCATTTTTCAGGGGAGAATTTCCCACGTTCTTTATGCCGAAAACGAGATCGGTTTTCTGCCCTGGTACCATTTTTTCGACACTGATATATTCAATTTCAGCATTTGATTCGCTATCAATTTCTATATCGAAATCTTTTGTAAGGGAAAACCTGTTTTTATTTCCATCTGCGTAAACGTACACTTTAAGAGGATATTTGCCTTCGTTGATGTTATTATCAAGCCCGAGTTTGAATTTTACGACCTTTTGGCGGTTGTCCTCATAGCGCTTTCCCAAAGTGCCTATATTTTGTACAAGTTTCTCGCCGGCAATAGCCTTAAAAGGATATTCTGGTTTGATCTCCAAAACACAATTATCCAGGTCCTCATATCCAGTATTCTGAATTGAGAGCCTGATTTCAAGGACATCCCCTGGTTTTACCGGATCAGGGTCCTGGTTGAGCAGGTCAAGAGTTAAGCCTTTATCAAGACCCGAACCAATATTTGAAGTGCTCTTATTCTCAGTGCTCTCATCCTCAGTGCTCTCAGTTTCAGAACTATCCTCTGCAAGGACAGGTTGAACGCATGAAGCAAGCAGTAAGAGCAAGCAAATAAAACCTGTAAGTTTAAAACCCATTTAAAATTCCTCATTTTACTGATTTCATACCTCTAAAGAAGGTCCAAAAAGATTTTATCGGGTATATATGGTTCGAATAGAGTTTAGATAAATCCGATTAACGAAATGATCCAATAATATCAAATAATCTTAAATAACCTCAGTTTATACTGAAATAGCCTGAAATAATCTCAAATGACCTAAATTTAGCCTTAATAATTATATTTTAGTCTAAATGATCATAATTTGTCATGATATGTTAAAGTTAATCTGAGTAATCTTGAATTAATATGAATAACCAAGACTTAGTCTGGATATGATCTTAGTTGTTTATTAAAACGTCCCCATAGCTTTTCTTTCAGGTTTCGCTTTCAGGTATCTCGTGATGAGTTTCTGGGTCAAGTTTTTCTTCATTCACATCATCCCTGATGATTCTTCCATCCTTTAGTTCGATGTGCCTTCTTGCATACCTTGCAAGGTGCAGATCGTGCGTAACCATAACTATTGTTTTACCTTCCTCTTTCCAGAGCCTGTATAGAATTGCCAGCAATTCTTTTCCGGTAACGCTATCCAGAGCCCCTGTTGGCTCGTCTGCGAGGATAACCTCAGGGTTACAGGCCAGAGCTCTTGCAATCGAAACTCTCTGTTGCTGTCCGCCTGAAAGTTGAGAGGGTTTGTACTGAATTTTATCCGAGAGCCCTAAAAGTGTAAGCAATTTCTTTGCCCTTTTTTCTGCCATTCGATCGTCAATTTCCTGGATTTCAAGAGGTAAAAGCACGTTTTCGAGTGCAGTCATACCAGGAATAAGGTTGTACTGCTGAAAAACAAACCCAATTGTCTTACCTCTCAGGGCCGCAAGGTCTGATTCTTCAAGCCGGGCTATATTCCGGCCTTTAAGGAAAATTTCACCTTTTGTAGGAGTATCAAGGCAGCCCACTAGGTTCATCATTGTGGATTTCCCACTTCCTGAGGGCCCGATTATTGCGGCGAATTCTCCCTTCTTGAATTTCACGTTCACATCTTTCAGGGCATTGACCTGGACTTCCCCCATCTGATAAGTTTTCCAGACATTCCTAAAGGTAATCAGTATATTTTCCATATTTTTCTCCTGAAAGACGTACAAATGTAAATATATTGATTGTTTAAAAATTTATATTCTTTCTGCTTGATCTAAAAAGAATAATTTCATATATAATAGGACTGGAACTGAAAATTGTATATAGTTGACCTTTAATAAAATCAAAATGTCAATTATTATTGGATATAATTAACCGCTCTTGAGTTTATGTAATATTTAATTGATAGCTTTTTATGGAGTAGACATTAATTTGTACAATGATAAATCTTACTCAAAAACTGAACTAAGTCAAAGTGAGAAATATTAAGAGACGAGAAATATCAAAATACAGGAACCTGAAAAATGACCCTTGTTATAGCTTTTATTGGGAAAAACGGTGCAGTAATGACTGGAGACCTGCGTGAAATAACATTTGAAGGAGAGAAGCCGGATAGGGAAAAGCTTGAAAAGGAGCTTTACAGCGGGATAATTGTCACAGATGACGAACTCGCAAAAAAAGTTCGAGAATTCGGGGTCGGCATAACGGTCACTGACTGCAAGAGCAAAATCTCGGAGAGAGACGGCATTTTAATAGGAGAAGTCTCCTCAATTGAAGGCGGGGTAGTTAAGAAAAGAAGACTTTATGCCTCAGCCGGAAATTACGCTATTGCCGAGCTAAGGGACTCCGAAATAACCTTAACCTCACACGCAAAGGGAAGCAACCTGATAGTTCTCGGAAATGATTTCACGAAGCAGGTAACCAATAAATGCTTCAAGGACAACTGGACGAAGAAAAGCACTTTCCAGGATGCCGTAAAAATTCTCATGCTCTGCATGGAAACCGCAGCCAGGAAAACTGCTTCTGTGAGCAAGCAGTTCTTTTTGATTCAGACTACTTCAAACGTTGACGTTTTAAAAATTGTAGAGAAGGATCGACAAGACTAAAAAAATAGAAAAAACAATTAGTTCCTCTAAGTTTTCTCGCTTTTGTTATTTAACTTAGTACTTCAGGTAATTTCAATCAAAGCTGCTTTACATGCTGATTCTCTACAAAAAACAGAAACATGTTTAGTTATGCTACTCAATGAAATTTAAGTCTAAATGCTAAATATATAGATTTTAAAAAAGTAAAAGTAAATATATTATGTTAATTTAGTATTTAACTGGATTGGAACCATACCTTGAACCAGTTCTTTTTTCATCTTCCACTTTTATTTTATGCCAACCAGAGCAATCTTCTCTGTTATGCATCATCTTTTTTATAGCATAAGCAAGCCCTGCTGTTACCAAGATAAAACCCACCATTTTCGTGCTTTTGTGCATAATAATTCACCCCAATTTATTATTGCACCTTCTCATATATTAATATAAGCAAAAAGTCAATAGAAAAATAAGTTTAATGTTAAAAAGATAAATTAATGTTAAAAATGATATTTAGTAGACGTTTATGCAGTGAAGAAAATAAACAAAGGACCGAAATAGCTGAGTAAGTAAAAGAAATAACTGAAAAAGCAGAGGAAATAATTGAAAAAGGCAGAAGATCTCCCTGCTAGGACTTTCTGCCTGCATCTTTGCTTATTCATCTGCAAAAAGCTCAACAAATTCAAATTTTGTCACATTGAACAGGCCTTTATCACTCAATTTGAGTTCAGGAATTACCAGAAGCGACATAAATGAAAGTGTCATAAAAGGCGACGTAAGCGAAGTTCCCAACTTCCTAGCTTCTTCATTTAACTGCTCGTACCTTGCAGCTACTTCTTTTCCGTCCAGAGTGCTCATGAGACCTGAAACCTCCAGTGGGAGATCAAGAAGATTTTCTGCGGTCCCAACAACGATCCCTCCTCGATTTTCCACCAATCTGTTGACAGCTCTAACGATGTCCTCATCCGTTGCTCCGACTGCAATAATATTATGACTGTCGTGGGCAATGCTGCTCGCAATAGCCCCATTTTTCAGGCCTATATTCTTTATGAAACCAATCTGAACAGGATCATCAGCATACCTGCTCAGGACAACCATTTTCAAAATATCCCGGTCAGTGTCCGAAACCAGATTTCCTTTTTCTATCTTTGGAAGGGCCAATTCCTGGCCTGTGACCAGTTCTCCGTCCTGAGCGACTATTACCCGGATTTTTTTCATCTGTTTTTCCATCTGTTCCTCGTTATTTTCAGAAGCAGGCAAGAACAGTTTTACATCACCAATCGAAATTTTGCCTCGGTTGAACACGTTTTTTGCAGGAGTTTTTTCAACTGAAAAAAGGACTTTTCCGTTATCGCAAACACAATTTCCGTCAATAAAGGTCTTCAGCACATTGAACGACTTGATGTCGTCCACAATAATAAAATCGGCAGGGTCTCCCTCGCGCAGCAGCCCGACGTTAAGCCTATAGTGTTCCACCGGATTGATCACAGCTGCCCTTATGAGATTATAAATGTCAAGTCCTTTTTCCTGTCCCCGCCTGAGAAGCTTGTCGATATGCCCCTCATATATCAGAGTATCAGGATGAGAGTCGTCGGTGCAGAGCATAACCGATTCGGGATATTCGTCTATCAAAATGTATATAGTGTCGAAATTCCGGGCTGAACTTCCCTCTCGAATCAGTATTTTCATACCGAGCTTTATTTTCTCAACTGCTTCTTCATAAGTAAAAGATTCGTGGTCTGTGGAAATTCCTGCACACACGTATTTCTGAAGGTCGGCTCCCCTCAAACCAGGAGCGTGTCCATCTATAACTTTGCCGTACTTTTTAGCGGACTCCAGTTTTGCCATTACATCAGGGAATTCAAGGATCACACCCGGGAAGTTCATCATCTCCGAAAGGTAGTGAAGGTCTTCTCTTGCCAGCAATCGGTCAACAGCCTCTGCGTCCAGCACCGCCCCAGCGGATTCAAAAGGAGTAGCCGGTACACATGAGGGTACTCCGAAAAAGGCCTTCAGAGGCACTTTTCTGGCATCCTCAAGCATATAATCAATGCCTTCTTCTCCCATAACGTTTGCAATCTCATGAGGGTCGCTAACTACTGCAACCGTACCTCTTGCAACCGCCATCCGGGCAAAAACCGAAGGCACGGTCATCGAACTCTCAATATGCACGTGGGCGTCTACAAGCCCTGGAAGGATATACTGCTCACTATCGTGCTCCTTTTCCTCTATACTGAGAATCTTCCCATTTTCAACGGTGATTTCACCTTTGAACTGTCGCCTGGAAACTGCATCAACAATAATTCCCTGGTACTTTTGCATGGTGATTCATTGCAAGGTAAATTTATAAATTTTTTCAAATAAGTTGATGAATGAGATATAAATAGAATCCAAAAGTACAATAATACATGAGAAAAAGTCATATGGAGATCCAAGGGCTAAAGATTCGGAAAATGAAACGCGATGAGGCCGAATTCGCTATCCAAATGGCAGCCGGCGAAGGATGGAACCCTGGAATCTATGACGGGGAAATTTTCTACGAAACCGATCCTGACGGTTTTTTTATTGCAGAAATTGAAGGAGAGCCCATAGGTTGTGCCTCTGCTGTCGCATATGATGATTCTTTCGGTTTTCTTGGCCTCTATGTGGTTAAACCCGAATTCAGGGAAAAAGGAGTTGGGATTAAATTAACTGAAAAATGCCTGGAACATCTGGGAAACAGGAATATCGGGCTTGATGGGGTAGTGGAAAACGAAAAGAAGTACCAGGAACTTATGAAGTTCAAGTCCTTTTACAGCAACCTGCGTTTTGAAGGAAAAGGTGGCGGAAAAGTTCCGGATGGGCTTGTGAAAATTTCAGACGTGCCGTTTGAAAGCCTGCTGGAGTACGACAGGGAAATGTTTCCAGCTCCAAGGTCTACTTTTCTGGAAAACTGGATTAAACAACCTGATTCTTATGCCTTTGCAGCCGTTGAAGCTGGAAAGCTAAAAGGATACGGCGTTATAAGGAAATGCCAGAACGGATACAAGATAGGCCCTCTTTTCGCAGATGACCCGATAATAGCAGAGAAAATCTTCCTGGCTCTCAAGGCTTCTGCTTCGAATGAAGCCATATATCTGGATGTTCCGGAACCAAATAAAAAAGCAATGGAAATTGCCAATAAATATGGAATGACTGTAATGTTCAAAACTATCCGGATGTACAGCCGGGAAGAACCTGATATAAACCTTGAAAAGGTTTACGGGGTCACGACTTTTGAACTTGGGTGAAGATTTTTGATGTCGACCTGTGAAAATAGAACAAATTATTTCCCAAGAAATAAATCTGGAACCTGAGGCATCGCAAGCCATTTGGCAAATTTATTATAAGTTCTGCCAAGCTTTCTTTCTCTTTATACTTTAACTCCAAAAGCTTTTCTATTTTATTTGAATCTCCTTATCAAAAATACAAATCTCTCGCAGTCGTTTTGAAAAATAAATTCCAAATTTAGTGAAATCAGGTTGAAACCTCAAACTCCTGATTAACAATTAATACCACCTCTACAATTATTCCCTTCATGTCCCCCAAAGCCGGATGGCAGTTCTGGATAGACCGCGGAGGCACGTTTACTGATATCGTAGCCCGCAGCCCTGATGGAAAACTGATCACGTACAAGCTTCTTTCCGACGATCCATGTCACTATAAAGATGCAGCCATGCACGGGATCCGGCAGATTCTCGGGCTGCCCGGAAATGAACCCCTGCCTGCTGAAATCGTAGAATCCGTGAAAATGGGAACAACAGTCGGCACAAATGCTCTGCTTGAGTGGAAAGGGGAACGAACTGTGCTTGTTATAAACAGGGGGTTCGGAGATGCTTTGAGAATCGGGTACCAGAACCGTCCGGATATTTTTGCTCAGAAGATCGAACTTCCGGAGCAGCTTTATGAAAGAGTTATTGAAGTTTCTGGAAGGGTCGGAGCCGACGGAATAGAGCTTGTACCTCTTGACCTTGAAAACGCAAAAAAAGAGCTTGAAACGGCTTTTGAAGCCGGAATTCGTTCGGCTGCAATCGTACTTATGCATGCATACAGGTACCCTGAGCATGAACTCAAACTCGGGAAGCTTGCCAGAGAAATCGGTTTTACGCAGGTGTCCCTCTCCCATCAGGCAAGTCCGTTAATAAAACTAGTAAGTAGAGGGGAAACAACCGTAGTGGATGCATATCTCTCTCCTGTGCTCCGCAGGTACGTTAATATGGTACAGAAATCTCTGGAAGATGAAAGTGAAGGAAAAGAAAACGGGGATAGGACAGAAACAGATAGTGGAGACGGTGCAGAAAAAGAAAGTGAAGATGGGACAGAAAAAGAAAATGGAAATGGGACAAAAAATGATAGTGGGGACGGAAAAGAGAACAAAGTTAAAAGAAGTCCCAGGCTTATGTTCATGCAGTCCAGCGGAGGGCTTACGGATGCGGAAACTTTTCAAGGCAAGGACTGTATCCTGTCCGGGCCGGCTGGGGGAATCGTTGGGGCAGTTGCAACCTCAGAAATGGCAGGAGCAAGAAAAATCATTACTTTCGATATGGGTGGCACATCTACGGATGTAGCCCAGTACAGTGGGGAATACGAGAGAAGCCTTGAAACTGAGATTGCAGGAGTGCGCCTGCGTTCGCCTATGATGCGTATTCATACGGTTGCAGCAGGTGGAGGTTCCATACTTCACTATGAGGGAGGTAGGTTCAGGGTAGGTCCGGATTCGGCAGGCTCGGACCCTGGGCCGGCGTGTTACCGAAAAGGTGGGCCGCTTACGGTTACTGACTGCAATGTCATGCTTGGAAAATTGCAGCCTGAATTTTTCCCAAGAATCTTTGGGCCCGAGGCAAACCAGCCCCTTGATTCCGAACTTGTTCGCAGGAAATTTGAAGAGCTTGCAGAAAGGGTTTCAGGCAAAGGCAAAAACGAAGGAAATATCCGGACGCCTGAGCAGGTATCCGAAGGCTTCCTTTCGGTTGCGGTTGAGAATATGGCCAATGCCATCAAGAAAATCTCAATCCAGAGGGGATACAACATAAAGGAATATACCCTCTGCTGCTTCGGAGGCGCTGCTCCTCAGCATGCATGCAGGGTCGCAGACAGTCTTGGAATCAAAAGCATTTTCATTCATCCGTATGCGGGCGTGCTCTCAGCATACGGCATGGGACTCGCAGACCAGAGGCTTATAAAAGAACGTTATATTGGCAGCGAGCTCTCTGATGCATTAATAGAGAGTTTGAAATCCGTATTTTCTGGGCTTGAACACAAAGGCCGCCTGCTAATGCGCGAACAGGGCATGAAGGAATCCCGAATTACTGCACTCTATAAGGTGCATATGCGTTATGCAGGCTCGGATACGCAGCTTGTTATCGACTTTGCGGACAAGGATGGTCTCAGGAAAGACTTTGAGAAAGACCACAGGAAGCGCTTCGGGTTTATAATGGAAGGCAAAGCCCTGATTGTTGAAGCCATTTCCGTGGAAACCATAGGAATTAATGAAAGGGTTCTGGACCCTCTGCTAGAAATAGAAGAGAATCCGATCTTATCTCCTGTCGCTACTGTGCAGATGTACAGCGATGGAGAGTTTCATGAGACCCCGGTTTTCCAGAGAGAGGAACTTAAGCCCGGAACTTGTATAAGCGGACCTGCGGTGCTTATAGAGAAAAACACGACTATTGTCATCGAACCCGACTGGAAAGGCGCGATTACTGAACGCGACCATCTTTTCCTTAAACGAGAAATTCCACTCTCAGCCCTTAGAGCTATAGGAACCGATGTTGATCCTGTAATGCTTGAGATTTTCAATAACAGATTCATGTCTGTTGCCGAGCAGATGGGTTTTACCCTTCAGAACACAGCGCACTCGGTAAACATAAAGGAGAGACTGGATTTCTCCTGTGCCCTTTTTGACAGAGAAGGAAATCTAGTAGCAAATGCCCCTCATATCCCTGTGCACCTGGGCTCAATGGGTGAATGCGTAAAAGCCCTTATCCAAACGAAATTAAAGGAGATGCATATAGGAGATGTATATTTGATCAACTCCCCATATCATGGAGGAACTCATCTTCCTGATATCACAGTTGTTACCCCCATGTTCGGAAGTTCAGGGGAAATCCTGTTCTATCTGGCTTCCAGAGGTCATCATGCCGATGTAGGAGGAATCAGTCCTGGCTCCATGCCTCCAGGCAGCAGGAGCATTGAGGAAGAAGGGGTGCTGAGCGAGGGCACGAAAATCGTAAATCAAGGCCGCTTCTGTGAAGAAAAGCTAAAAGCCTGGCTGGGCTCGGGAAAATATCCTGCAAGAAACCCTGAACAGAATCTTGCAGATATCCGCGCCCAGATCGCAGCAAATGAGAAGGGGCTTTTCGAACTGCGCAGAATGATCGAAGAGTTTTCCCTTGAAACAGTTGAAGCTTACATGGAACACGTGCAGGATAACGCTGAAGAAGCAGTCAGAAGAGTCATTGACAGGCTTACAGACGGGGAATTCACCTATTCACTCGACGATGGAAACGTTATTAAAGTGAAGGTAACAATCGACCGCAAAAACCGGGGTGCCAGAATCGATTTTACAGGTACTTCTCCGCAGCTCTCAAACAATTTCAACGCTCCCGCATCGGTTTGCATAGCTGCCGTACTTTACGCTTTCAGAACGCTTGTAAAAAGTGATATTCCCCTGAACGCGGGCTGTCTGAGGCCGCTTGAGATTATTATTCCCAAAGGTTCTCTACTCAGGCCCGAACCGCCTGCTGCTGTTGTTGCAGGTAACGTTGAAACCTCACAATACATTGTTGATGCCCTTTTCGGAGCTCTTGGCACGCTTGCGGCTTCCCAGGGTACGATGAATAATTTCACCTTCGGAAATGCCGATTTGCAGTATTATGAGACCGTTTGCGGAGGTTCGGGAGCAGGCTCGGGATTTTCAGGAACGGATGCTGTACACACTCATATGACCAATTCCAGGATTACCGATCCTGAAATTCTTGAGACAAGGTTTCCGGTGTTATTAGAGGAATTTTCCATCAGGGAAGGAAGCGGCGGAGACGGCAAATTTAAAGGGGGAAACGGGGTTGTCCGAAAACTCAGGTTCCTGCAAGATATGAATGCTGCTATTCTTTCAAGCCATAGGAAACTTCCACCTTTCGGACTCAAAGGCGGAATGCCTGGAAAATGCGGGAGAAACGCACTTATCCGCAGGGACGGCAGTGTTCTCGAAATTGAAGGCCAGGCTGAAGTTGAGCTGAAGTCTGGCGAGTTTTTTGTGATCGAAACTCCAGGTGGTGGGGGATATGGAGAAAAGGAGAGCAAGGGAGGCTGAAAACTGTGAACTAAAACAAGAACAGAAGATGAAATAAACTGGAACAAATTAAAATAAAAAAATTAATTTAAACTCATCCCAAAACTCAAAATCACATTTAAATCTTGATCTTGGAGTTATCAATTGATTTTAGGATCATGAATTAGTTCCGAAATTCTCATTGATTTGAAAGTAAAATTGATTTTGGGATAAGCCCTTTTATTTTGAGTTTATTTTGAGTTTATTTTAAAGTTTATTTTAAAGCTTATTTTAAAGTTTATTTTATAATTTATTTTATAATTCTATAAGTATATTCAAAATCTCCGCCAGGCTTGCCGTCTTCATTCCCATCCAGAGCAATACCGCGCTCATCCATTATGAATCCGGATCCGGTTTCGCTTCCAAGTAAAGTGATTGTTATCTCAGCACCTGATTCATCCATAGGATATTCCTTATAAGGACGGAACATCAGCATTCTGGATCCTGTGTCCAGTAATCCGTCCACAGGCTCTTTTGATGCAGAACTTCTAACTATTACGGTTTCTTTCGTAATGGTTGCATTGTTCATAGGTGTATCGAATTCAATCCAGATAGGTGAGTCATGCCTGAAAGCAAATGTTTGCCTATCAGGATAGATGGATTTTACCTTAGGAGGAACCTGCTTGTGCTCAAAAGGAGTGAAAAACGGTTTCAAAGTTTCTGGAAGGAACCTGTTAAAGCACATATGTTTTTTAACGACATGTAGAATGGCAGCTCCTGCAAATACCCCCAACAGGAGTTTACACCATTTGCTCATTTTGTACAGGTTTATACCCTCCTCTAAGCTTATTCCACTTCGATTTGATGTCCTCTCTTTTTTTCAGCAAGCTTTTTAATAGCGTATAGGAGTGTGGCGCCTACAATACCGCCCAGAATTATTTTTTCGATTTTCATTGAAGGCTCCTTACCCTTTTCAGCTTCTTCTTCACCAAGCATCATTTCTTCAGGTTCTATTTCCTTTTCAAGCCTCTCTGACCTGAGTCTATTAAGGAGATACGCGCCAAGGGCAAGCTTAGCATATTTACGCATCGTTTCCCTGCTCCTTGGAGATCTGCCTGACTTCATTCTCTTCATTATATATGCACTAAGCAACAGCTTACCGTATTTTCTCATATTTTCCAATCTTGCACCCCCATGATTTGTCTCTTACCGGAGAGCCCCTTATCGTAATTTCGTCCGGAAAGAGGAGTAATGAATTTAATACTCCTGTACATATCCTATAGCTCGCATATTATATAACGACAACTATAGAAGATATTCAATAATTTTCTATTGAATCCTTACTAGTGATGCTTTCATATGCCCGACGAAAAAAACATAAAACAATCGGAAATGGTGCAGTAGCCCTTATTAAAAACTGTTTTAAGAGTCTGTAAAGAAAAAAAATCTTTAGAAACAGTAAAAAGACAAGCTTTCACTGAATTTAGTTACAGATATGATCCATATAATAAGTGCGGATTAATAAGTGCAGATTATAAGTACAGATTAATAAGTACAGATGGAACCAATATATGAAATGAGAGATGTGGAAATATTTGTGTAGAATGGAACGTCTTTGAAGAAATGAGAAAAAGATTTAAATTCTTGAAGAAATAAAATAAGAATTTGAATTTCTCCAGAAAACTTTCTGAGTAATAAAAATGTAGGATGATTGATCAATAAAACATTTTGTATAATTGAAAATAATAATAATATCGAGCGCGTGGGCTTTATAATTTTTGGTTTATTATTTATTGTCTCATTTTAAATAGGATATCAGCGATTTATATTATATTATGTGCCATCAAAAATTATATTCAATTTCTACAATATTATATAGTTCAGGTTGAAAACTATTCAATATTTTTAAGACAAGAGCGTTTTATTGGTTCACCCGCAGATATTTCTGATCAGGGTCCGATAAAGTAGAGTAAAATCTTAATTGCTTCTAATACTGACGTGATAGCTATCAATTGATATGTAACGCTCTTAATTGCGTTATTTCCTGGCTCAAGGCTGAAAATATGCTGCTCCAGGATCCTGGTGGGTTTAGGACAAGTTCTGGCGAATTTGTCCGGTTTAGACAACATGCGAATAATTGGAAGCTGATAAATATGAGTTCCCTTGTAGACCTGATTTTCTTCTCTGAGAAAAGAAAAAACCTTCTCGTTCAATTAGCTAACGGACCGACGGATATTGAAGAGATTAAAGAAATTCTTAACGTAAAATCCTGTGCTCTAATGCCGCAGATTAAAAAACTAAAAGATATGGATCTGATAGTGCAGAAGGGAAATGTATACCAACTTTCGGATATAGGAGAAGTAATCGTTGAAAAAATGCTTCCTCTTAAATCCGTTCTTGACGTTTTTGAGGGAAACAAGGACTATTGGTCAAAGCATGACAGGTCTCCTATTCCTAAGCAATTAATCAAAAAAATCGATATGCTGGGAAAGTGTAACTTGGATGAACCTGATCTTGATCACCTTTTTGAGTTCCCTGATTACTTGCGTGACAAGCTAAGGAGCTCAAAAAATATTAAATCTTTTTATTCATATTTCTGTCCTGACTGCCCTTCGATTCAGGCTAGTTGCGCGGAAAATGGAGCAGAAGTGCACCTAATCCTCGATGAGAAAGTCTATAATAGACTGAAAAATGATTTTAAAGAAGAGTATTCTGTGCTGCTTAAAAACAAAGTTTCACTTTATATTTACTCAGGTAAAATAAGGCCTTCTTCCTTCATGGTTACAGATAATTTCGTGCTTCTGAAACTCTTCGGAAAAGACGGGGAGTTCGATCATAGGAAGATCACGAGTTTTGCTCCGAGTGCCATAGAGTGGGGCAACGAGCTGGCTCAGTATTATATAGACCGCTCAACGAAGATCAATTAAAATATGTGAGTAAAACGAATTTTACTCACTTATTTCTTCATCTTAGTCTTTAACTCTAATATTCAAAGCCGTCGGTACATGCTCCTAATTACCACGCTTACTATTTTTCTAGTCCTGAGTGGTCATTTTTTCTCACACTTCCTCAGTCTCGATCTTTTCTTATTCGGTTAGAGTTTGACGGATGCAAGCATATTTTTCCCTTATCAGGTTAGCTTAGTCCAGGATATTTATCAAGAACTGTATTATATTCTCCCTCAGATATCGCGGTCTCTTTGTACCGGGTTGCTCGGTCTTATTTTTCTAAATTTTGCGCTTTCTCATGCTTTTGTTCAATTCTTCTCATTATACCATTCATCTCTTGCCTCCACTAACGCTCTGATATTTGCAAGTGGGGTTCTCGGAGCAATTCCACAGCCTGGGGCGAGGATATCCACGCCTTCTGAAAGACATTGCTTTGCTTCGGCTTTCACAGAAGCAGGAGTTCCGAGGAGCAGGGTTTGTGAGGGGGAAATGTTTCCAATAACTCTTGCCTTGTCTCCGATTGACGCTTTTGCAGCTTTTATGCTAACCTTTTCTTCAATACTGATAGCATCGAAACCACATTCTGAGAGAGTTTTCAAGGAATCCCCAATATCGCCGCAGATATGGAGAATTCTTGGGCCTTTCACTTTCTTGCAGAACCTTTTGTAGAAGGGTTTGACAGAATATTCCAGGACTGAAGGAGGCATCATTCTTGAGCCGACTATTCCACCATCTGGCATACAAACGACATCTGCGCCGTGCTCGAAAAGTGCGTTTGCGTATTCTATACAGATCTCAGTGCAGGTTTCCATAAATACATCGAAATAGTCGGGTTTTTTTATAGTCCAGATCAGGCAGTTTTTTATTTCGGCAAGATGTGTAAAAACCGTCAGGGGACCTTCCATTCCTGCAATAAGGGGGACTTCATAATCAGTTCCGTTTTCTGTGCGGGCTTTCAAGATTTCGGTTGCTTTCAGGATAACAGGAATTCTTCCCTTTTCGAGCAGTATTTCCGGAATTTTAAGTTTTTCAGGCCCGTCTGAGAAAGGATGGGTTAAAACCGAAGGCTGGATATCTTTTGTGCCCATTCTTACATTACAGCCCATAATTTCAGCAAGCACGGTCAGGCAGTAAGGATAGCGTATGGCCTCAAGCCCTGCAATTTCGTGCCCTGCAAGAGCTAAATCTGCCATCTTTTCAGGATCGGAATGTGCAGCTGGCCAGGCCGCCCCTGTTCTATCCATCAGCTCAACAGTGCCAGTCTGAGTTACAGAGAGACAGGGAATTTTATCGACAGCTTTTCCCTGAAGGACATTTATTAACCTTTTTTTCGAGCTTTGCTCCATCTGGAGACCTCCAAGACTAAAAATGAATATCGGAATTAACGACATATCTGAATTCTGGTATAAAGTAGGAATAGTATAAAGATGAAATAATGATATTTAAATTAATGATTTAAGTGACGAGACTATTTTTATTACCTCGAGAGCGCAGAGGGTCACGAATACCCGTCCTTCAGATAGGGATGAAGTGAACCCTCACATCTTTTTGATTTCGTTTAAACCTCTGTACCGTTGCTTCTTTGTAAAGTGAGGTTTCTTAGCGTCATGTTTACAGAAGTTGGTAACACGACTCTTCAAAAGAAAATTAATGGCATTCTTGTGTACACCTGCGGAAGTGGGATAAAATAATCTATAATTTTGTTATGATATTAACCTTATAAAAACAAATTAATTTAAATTAATAATTATTGATATAATAATAAATAGAAAAAGATAAATAAACCGTACTTCTATTTATTTGTAAAGGGTTTATCTTTCCAGAATAATCAAATTTTTAAGTCTCAGAAGTTTTCCGGGCCATCAAGTTGTTATTTTTTCCGGCTAATTATAAAAGCAATTACAGAATTTCAGCTTGCCGAAATTAAAACTATATTAAAAAATATGGAATGTATTCACTCTGAAAGCCTTACAGTATCTCAGTGCCATTAATTCACCAATCCGATAATCTTTAGAATTCAAGTGTAGGAAATGAACCGATGAGACAATTGGATATAAACGTGGATGAAATTATAAATAGCAGCCCTGCAGTTATTTTTTTATGTAAATCAACTGGGAGCTGGCCTCTAGAACTTATCACTGAAAATGTCCGTCAGTTCGGCTACCAGGTTGAAGATTTAATATCCGGAAGAATCCAGTACCTTGACATTATTCACCCTGAAGACCTTGAAAAGGTAAATTCGGAAATAGCCAGATGCCTGAAAGACGGATGTACAGAACTAACGCAGGAATACAGGATACTGACAGCTTCAGGGGAAACACGCTGGGTTGAAGTAAAACTCAGTATTCGAAGAGATGAAGACGGATTTGTGAGCCATTACCAGGGCATCCTTTGCGATACTACCCAGCGCAAAAAGGTCGAAGAGTCGATGCAAAGGACTCTGGAAAAAAAGAACGAACTGGAAGATATTATAAAAAGCAGCCCGGTATTCGTATTTTTGTGTAAGCCGGAGGAACACTGGCCTGTCGAATTTGTTTCTGAAAATATCACAAAGCTGGGATATACCACTGAAGATTTCACTTCAGGGAAGATCCGTTTTGAAGATCTGATACATCCGGACGACCGTGAAAGAATCCGCTCGGAAGTGGCAAGATTCTCAATAGAAGGATATAAGGACTGCACCTAGGAGCACCGGGTTCTGACAAAGTCTGGAAAAGTAAGATATATAGACGACAGAACCCTCATAAAAAGGAACGAAAAAGGAGAAATTGTCAATTACCAGGGCATTATCCTCGATATTACCGAACGTAAGCTGGCCGAGGAAATGATCCGAGGGCAAAACCAGGTACTAGAGAAACTGGCGTCTGGAGCTCCCTTAAACGAAATTCTCCTGGTTCTGATTCAAACTGTGGAAAGTATCAGGTCTGGCTCAATATGCTCGATTATGCTGCTTGACCGGGAAAAAAGGCATCTTTTTTACTGCGTTGCTCCCAACCTTCCTACTTATTACGTAAACAGGACTAATGGAATCGAGATCGGTTTTGGGGCTGCCTCCTTTGGAACAGCAGTGTACATGAAAAAGAGAGTTACAGTAGAAAACGTGATGGAGCACCCCTACTGGACCGAATACAGAGAACTGGCTTCGGAAGTCGGGTTGAAAGCCTGCTGGTCAGAGCCCATAGTTTCATCCTCCGGAGAGGTTCTGGGCGTTTTTTCCATGTATTATGGTGAAGTGCATAGACCTGAAAAAGAAGACCTTGAGTTCATGAAAACAAGCGCTCAGATGGCAGCCATTACAGTGGAGCACAAGCTGGCAGAAGAGACCCTTAAAGAATCCGAGAACAAGTTCAGGACTGTCTTCAATAACATCAACGACCAGCTGTATATCCGCGAACCTGAAGGGACAAACTACATGGACGTAAACCAGGCAGTGGTAGACCGGCTTGGATACGACAAGGAAGACATTCTGAAAATGGAAGCTGAAGAGATTATCCCTGCCGAATACTGGGACTCCGTTCGAGATAATCTCAAAAAAATTCAGAGTGAAGGTTCTCGAGTTTATAACTCCGGAGCTGTCTGCAAGGATGGTACTGTTGTCCCTCTGGAAGTGAGTGCCAGGATTATTGATTACGACGGTAAGAAAACAATTCTCTCGGTTGCCAGGGATATCACAGAGCGCAAGAAAGCCGAAGCTGCACAGAAACTTAACGAGGCTCGGCTCGAAGCATTGGTAAAACTTAACCAGATGACAGGAGCCTCTTTAAAAGAGATCACCGACTTTGCACGGGAAGAGGCAGTCAGGCTTACGGGAAGCAAACTCGGATACCTTGCATTCATGGATGCCTACGAAACCTCCCTGATTATGCATTCCTGGTCAAAGAGTGCTATGGAAGAATGCGCTATTGAAGACAAACGCTTCATCTATCCCATAAAAACAACAGGGCTTTGGGGAGAAGCAGTCAGGCAGCGCAAACCCATTATTACAAACGATTATACAGTTCCGAGCACGCTGAAGAAAGGATATCCTGAGAATCACGTTAGACTGACAAGACATATGAATGTGCCCATATTTGACGGGGACAGGATTGTTGCCGTTGCAGGTGTAGGAAATAAGGACGATCCATACGATGAATCCGATCTCCGCCAGCTTACTCTGCTGATGCAGGGAATGTGGCAGCTTATCCAGAGAAAACAGCTTGAAGACGCCCTGAAAATTTACTCTGAAGATCTCTCAAAAGCCAATGATGAGTTAAGGTCCCTTAACAGGATAAAAGCGGAATTTGTAACTGAAAACCTGCCCAATCTCAAACTTGATTTCAGTAAGATAATAGATTATGAAACTTGGGAAGCAATTGAGGACCAGCAGCAGAAAGCTATAGATTCGGTTATTACAAGTTCAGACCGATTGAGGCATATGGTGGATTCGCTGCTTTACATGAGTCTGGAACAGGCAGGAAAGATTGAATATTCTTTCGGCGAGGTCGAGCTCAAGAAAATCATTTTAGACGCCTATCTCAATTTGGTCCTCCTGATCGATGAGAAAGCTTTGAATTTTAAAAGTGAACTGCCCCATAGCCTGCCCCCAATCAGGGGAGACAAGAACAAGCTGACAGAACTCTTTACAACCCTTATCAGTAACTCTATCAAATTCGCACCCCCCGGCGGGAGCCTGGAAGTAAAAGTTGTCGAAGAAGATGAAAATATCCATATTACGGTAAAAGACAGTGGAACGGGTATCCAGAAAAGGCTTATTCCTCATATTTTCCACAGGATCTACCAGGTGGACGACTCCCTCACTCGCAGGTACCAGGGTCTTGAATCGGGGTTCTATATTTGTAAGAATATTGTAAACGCTCATAATGGTGAAATCTGGGCAGAAAGTGAAGAAGGTTCAGGCACCAGAATGCATGTAAGGCTTCCAAAAAGATCCTGAAACCGAAATCACAATGAATAGAGTCTGAATTAAAACATCAGATGATGTGGCTGGAGATTTACAATGAAACTGGAACTATTGGGCACTCTTTTTCTTTCGGACAAACGGAAAGATCTTCTTCTGCTATTGATGGAGGAACCCAGAAATATTGATGAAATAAAAAATATCCTCAATGTAACCTCAAGTGCGATCATGACCCAGATTAAGATACTCATTAGCCAGGGGCTTATCATTCATGAGGACGACCTTTACAAACTTTCGGACATTGGGAAGGTAGTCGTTAAAAAAATGAAGCCGCTGCTAAATACTCTTGAAGTGTTTTCGGAACATATGGATTACTGGGAAAACCATAACATAAGTGCAATTCCTGTCGATCTCCTTGATCGAATTGACGATCTGGGAAGCTGCGAATTCATAGAGCCCGACCTCGATCGGATGTATGAAATTCCCCAAAAAATAGAAGAAAAACTGGTCTCTTCAGTTCACGTCATGGAAGTCTCTTCCTATTTCAACCCTGGTTATCCTTCAACCTATGTCGAACTTATCAAAAAAGGAACCCAGATATCCCTTATAGTTACAAAACCAATATTTGAAAGGCTGAAAAAGGAATATAGCACATCCCTCCAGGAATATCTGACAAGAGATAACGCGAAAATCTTTGTCTGCGACTGCCCTATAAGGTTAGCTTCAAGCGTAGTTACAGATCATTTTATGGCTCTTTCCCTTTTCTACAGGAATGGGATATATCACAACCACGCAATGATGAGTCTGGAAAAAACCGCCCTGAAATGGGGAGAAGACCTCTTTTTGCATTATATGAAAAACTCAAAGGAAATAAAGGAGATTGAGTGTGAAATTGCCTGAAAACCAAATGCAGATAAATTCTCAAAGATTTTTACGACACACTTAAAAAACGTGTGATAATAATCTGCAAAGCATGCGAGTACTCCAGCCTTATTACTTAATCTTTAACCAATTTCCAATTTAATTCTTAATCAGTTATTACAGTTTTACTCAAATCAGTTTACAGTTTTACTCAAATCAGTTATTACAGTTTTACTCAAATCAGTTTACAGTTTTACTCAAATCAGTTTACAGTTTAACCTGTTGCAGTAAGCAAGTGTTAGAAAGCTACTTGAGAACTTTGACTTTAAAGTTACCCAAAATTCACTTTTTTATTTTCTTCAGTGCTATATATTTCAGTTCTTTACCTTATTCAAGAAACAAAGCTGGCAGAATAACCTTAAATTTCCTTTTCAGTTGACAGAATAACCTTAAATCTCCTTTTCAGTTGACAGAATAACCTTAAATCTCCTTTTCAGTTGACAGAATAGCCTTAACATCTCTCTTAAATTGCCAGAATATTATAATCTCCTCTTATTTTGAAGTTTTACCTTGAAGATTCACCTGAGATGATCAAAGCCTTTGATCAGATAAGAGCCATTGATCAAGTAAAGGTCCTGCATAAAATCAGGTAAATCCATAGAACTGCGCAGTATTATAAGATCTGAGGGGTTAACAAAATCCAAAGATCCTGAAAGATCTGGCAAATTTATAGTATCAGCATAATTCACCGAATTAAGCATCAGAAAAGATGTTAACCGCGTTAATTAGATCTGTGAGTTTATGTTATATGTTTTGGAGTTAATGTAAACCTGTATAAGTTAACAGTTATACAGGAACTTACTGGAGGAGTGAGTTCCCGATCTGGCTGTTTATTTTTATTAAGGGAATAATAATAATAATAATAATAATAAAAATATGTTGGAAGTTTTTTATGGCAGCAGATATCTTAAACCAATTAGCGGAAGCTGTCGTCGATGGAGATGACGACCTTGCAGAAGAACTGGCACAGCAGGTACTGGATGAGGGACTTGATCCTTACAATGCAATCGTTAACGGCCTGGCAAGAGGTATGGCGATCGTAAGCGACCAGTACGAAAAAGGAGAAGCCTTTGTACCCCACTTGCTTCTGGCTTCTGGGGCAATGTATGCAGGCATGGACATCCTCACTCCAGCAATGAAGACCGAAGGGGAAGGTGTACAGTCCGTAGGCATCATAGGAACAATTGAAGGAGATGTACACGACATAGGGAAGAACCTCGTAAAAACTATGCTCAGTGCCGGTGGGTTCGAAATGATCGACCTGGGTGCAGATGTTCCCATTGAGAAATTTATCGAAGCCGCAAAGGAGCACAAAGCCGATCTTATCTCCATGAGTGCCCTGATGACCACAACTATGACCAATATGGAAAAGGTAGTTGAAGTCCTTCAGGAAGAAGGTATCCGCGACTCTCTCAAGGTTATGGTTGGAGGAGCGCCTGTCTCGGATGAATTTGCCACAGGAATTGGGGCTGACTCCACACACCCCGATGCAATGCACGCAAGCGCCTGGGCCTCCGAAGCCGTAAAAGAGCTTGATCCTAGGGATGCGAGATGGAGTGAAGAGAGAATCAACCTTGGGAAGATTAAGTACAGGGAAATCCTTGCAAAGAAAGTAGTTTCCGATAAGGTCGATATTGGACTTGAGACTGCAAACAGGATCAAAGAAGAATTCGAAAGTATTGGCGTAAAGAGCAAGGAGGAAATGACTCATATCGACAGGACCATATCTGCGATGTCCGACAAGAAGGTCGACCGCCTACCTGTCTACCCGCTTGCCTGTGGAGTCCTAAGAAAATTTGCCGGAGTCAACTACAGGGATTATGCAACAAAGGCCGAAGCCTTCACTGAGAGTGCTTTCCTTGGGTGTAAGTACCTTGACCTTGATATGTTCGTAGGACTCGCCGACCTCTCAGCTACATCTGCAGACTTTGGATGCAAAATCAAATACCCTGAAGACGACACCCCATCTTCCGAAGGGCACATTAAGGACTACGAGAAAATCGAAGTTCCCGAGCTTAAGGAAGGTACCCGTGGTTATGAACTCGTTATGGCTTCAAAGCAGGCAAAGGAAAAACTCAACAAGGAACTCAACACTCCTTTTATCGGTTTCCACGAGGGGCCATTGCTTACCCTCACTCAGCTTATGGGTGCAGACCGCGTGCTAATGGATATGAAGACCCAACCGGATGTTGTTCTTGAAGCTGTCCAGAAGTGTTCGGACTACATCTGCCAGCTTTCCGAACTCTTCTTCAATGAAGGGGCCTGTGATGCCCTATGTATCGATAATCTCTGGTCCAATAATGTCATCATGAGCGAGGAGGACTACTGGAAGTTTGATGGGAAGTTTGTCTATGACCAGCACATCCCAATCTTCAAGCAGTACAACCAGCCCTACATTATCCACAACTGCGCTGACGCCGTGCACTTTGAGACTCAGATCCGGAAGTTCGGAACAGCCCTCTACAGCTATGCCTACTATGAGAAGTCCAGAGAAAAAGGGTCCCAGAACTATGCCGATCTTATCCCGAAGTACGGAGATATCTGCTGTATGATGGGAGAAGTAAATCCTGTTGAGTTCATGGATGGCTCGGCAGCCGGTGTGCAGAAGGTAAAGGACGATACAAAAGCCTTGCTTGAAAATGTGCTGCCTTTGCTCAAAGAAAACGGGCTGCAGTCCAAGTATGTGTTGTCTACAGGATGTGAAGTCCCGCCAGGTGGCCCGCTGACCACAGTGCAGGCAATGGTGAACACGGTAAAGGAAATTGGCCCGGAACTTCAGAAAAAGATTATGGGGTGAACCCACCTCTCCCCATTTCAATTTAAAATAAAAGATTGAGGGCAATCCCTGAATCTCAACTGTAAAAATCTCAAAAACAAAAACTGAAAAAAGAGATGAATAGAAAATAAGTTTGAACCTCCAATAGGAGTGTATTCGCTCCTGATTCTCCTAATTTTCAAAAAAATACCCTATTCTACCTCTAAAGAATTGTACAATAATAAACCTCCATTTAAGAAAAGCGAAGTTACCCAAAAACGTAATCTGCAGCATATACTACCTAAAAACAATCTTTATATAAAGGAAATAAATAAAATAGAGCTGGAAAACCGATAGACTCATTAAAAAACCTCAAAGCGAAAATAACCCAAAGAAAATAGGAAAACCCTTAAATCAAAAGGAAAATATTCAAAAAATGAAAAACCTTCAAGAAAGGCAAAAGAGCTTTGAGAAAGGCAAAAGAGAAAAGGAAGTTGAAGGGTGGAGAAAGTCCACTCTTTTTATTGTGAAACCGATGCAGATTGCAAGTATTTTTTAAAAAAAGGTTTGTGCCTTTCGGAACCAGGATATTCTGTGATTGAAGAGACAGGATCATCCAAGGAAAGCGAGTATAAGCGTCAAATCCGGAAAACAGGAGATAATCAGCCATAGAACTTGACAGGAGGAATACAATGTATCTGGGACTGGGTATTGATACGGGAGGAACGTATACCGATGCTGCCATCATGGATATGTCAAATGGGACCATTATCGATTCAAATAAAGCACTTACAACTTATCCTGACCTCATAAAGGGGATAAAAAATTCAATTGAAGGACTGGATCCCAGATACCTTAAAAGCATAAAATTTGTTTCGGTTTCGACTACACTCGCTACCAATACTACGCTGGAAGGCAAAGGATATCCTGCGGGGTTGATCCTGATAGGGCATACTATTCCCAAAAAGCTTGCCAGCCATTACGTGATTTCAATCCAGGGAGGGCATGATTCCAATGGAAACGAAATCGCTCCTCTTGAAGACCTGGAAACCGTAAGAGATTTCGTAAAACAGGTAAAAAATAAAGTAGCGGCTTTTGCAGTTTCCGGGTATTTTGGGGTCCGGAATCCTGAACATGAACTTAAGGTAAAAGAAGTAGTTCAGGAAATGACTGGCCTGCCCGTAGTCTGCGGGCATGAGCTTTCTATGAGCCTCGGAGCTTATGAAAGAGCTGTAACCGCACTCCTAAATGCAGAACTTATTCCTGTCACCAAACAGTTCATTGACTCCGTCCAGACCGTAATGCATGAAAAGGAGATTAAGGGCACCCTGATGATGATGAAATGCGATGGGTCGCTGGTCCGCATAGAAGAAGCCCTGCAAAAACCTGTAGAATCAATCTTTTCCGGCCCTGCGGCAAGTCTTGTAGGAGCTGCCCACCTTACTGGTCTCGATACCTGTGTGACCGTGGACGTAGGGGGGACAAGCACTGATATCTCCATGATTTCAGAAGGTATCCCTGAGATAAGCAGTTCGGGAGCAAAGGTAGGGGACTGGAAAACCATGGTAAAAGCGATCAGGATGGAAACCTCAGCCCTTGGAGGAGACAGCCTGGTCTGGATCAAAAGAAAAACCTATCTCGGACCTGCAAGAGTGATTCCTCTCTGCCTGGCAGCATCGGAATTCCCAGGCCTTCTGGAAAAGTTGGAGAATATCGAAACTCCAAATGAACGCATAATGGATGAAATTATACAGCCAACCTCGTTTTTCATAAGGAACGGAGAAAACTCCCCTGAACTCCTGACAGGAGAACTCGAAGATGATGAAAAAGTAATTCTCAAGCATCTTGGGACAGAACCCCGATCCGTATTTGAGCTTTCTGAGCTGACAGGAAAGCACCCTCTTATGTTTGCAGGAACCCTGAAAAACCTTATAAAAAAGAGGCATGTGGCCCAGATAGGGTTTACTCCTACCGATGCCCTTCACGTGCTTGGAGAATACCTGAGATGGGATAAAAGAGCTTCTATTATAGGAGCAAGCATTCTTGGAAAGGCTCTGAAAAAAGGAGCAGAGGAATTTTCGGTGCACATTAAAGCCGAAGTGGTAAGAAAATTCACTCTGGAACTCGTGTCTTTCTTCGCGAACGATGTAAAAAAAGAGGATCTTGAAAAGCTGGTCGAAAATGAGGCTTTTCTGAAATTCCATATAAAAGTCCCGGTGGTGCTCGTAGGAGCTCCTGTACAAGCTTACCTGAAAGAGATTAATGAGGCTGTAGATGCGGATATCCGGATTCCCGCATTCTATGAAGTGGGAAATGCCGTGGGAGCCCTTGCAGGAAAGATAATCCACAGGACTGAAGTCCTTATTCGTCCGTATGCCGCAGGAGGGGAAGAGTATTCGGTTTTCTCTATGATCGGAAAAGAAGTTTTTGAAGATTACGACAAGGCCCTTGATTATGGACTCAAGCTCAGCCGCAGGCTGGTCTTGGAATACATGGATGAACACGGTCTGGAAATGGACAATGTAGAGTTCAATCTGAAACAAAATGACGTGGGAAGCATGGGAAAAACCCCTCTTGAAACCCGCCTCATTGGAACTGGCATAGGGACAACAGGAAAACTGGTCTGAAGAGGAATTTTTACAACTCGGATTCTCAAAATCGACCTTAAAATCAACCAATCGGGGAAAAAAGATGGCAAGCGAATTAAAAACAACTTCTCCTGAAAGCCAAGATGGTATTGCAAAACTTGCTCGAACAGTTCGAGAGAAAATCCTGATTGACGAGCCTGTAAAAGAAGACGGGCTTATCGACCAGCTTGAACGAGCAGCGACTGAAATCGATGATTTGCTGGGCTCGTCTTTTGGTCCAAAAGGCATGAACAAGATAATAGTAAACCCTGTAGGGGATATTTTTGTCACAAGCGACGGCAAGGTAATTTTAAAGGAAATGGATGTGCTCCACCCGATTGTGACCACACTCAAAAAGCTTGCCGAATCGATGGATAAAGCCTGCGGGGACGGAACAAAAACTGCTGTTATTTTCGCAAGCAATCTTATAAAAAACGCAATCGGACTGATAAGACAAGGTGTACACCCAACAACCGTTATAGAAGGATATGAGCTTGCCCTGAAAAAAACGTACGAGATGATCCAGTATAGTGTTAAGCAGGCAACAGAAGAAGATGTGCGGACAACAATCCTGTGCTCAGCAACAGGAAAAGGTATTGAAAAAAAACAGGCAGAAGCAGTAACTGATATCGTCCTGAAAGTTGTTGAGCATTTGAACGAGATGCAGTCAGGAAGGATTGATCTTAACAGAAACGTAAAAGTGCTCAAAAAAACCGGCGGAACCGAAGTTTTTGCCCTTGAAGGCCTGATTCTGGATGAAAACCCTGCAAGAGAGGATATGCCAAAAACGTTCGAAAATCCGGCAGTCCTTATTACAAATTATGACCTCAAGATAAAGAGCGGATACTTAAATCCCCAGCATAACCTCAAAATGGATTCAGTGAACACTGCACTTCTGTTTGAGGAGAGGAAAAAGAAAATGTGTGGGGAAATTGCCCGGAAAATCATAAGTTCGGGTGCAAACGTGCTATTTTCTGAGGGAGACATTGATCCGTATATAGAAACCCTGCTTCGAGACAATAATATCCTGGCTTTCAAGAAACTAAAGATGAAAGACCTCGAAAAGCTTGCAGAAGCTACAGGCACGACTCTGATGACCCAGCATGATGAGATCCACCCATACGATCTTGGTAAAGCAGACATTATAAGGGTTGAAAAGAAGAATGGGGAGAATTTTGTGTTTATTGCTGTCAGAGAAAAGGCAATTGCTTCTATTTTAATAAGGGAACCTGTGAAATACGGGCTTGACAAGGTTGAAGAAGCAGTTGACGACGCCCTGAATAATGCGGCTTTCTTCCTCAAAAATAAGGAAATTGTAAACGGAGGAGGCGCAATCGAATTTGAGCTCGCACATATGCTCAGGCTGTTTGCAGCAACACAGACCGGTAAAAAACAGCTTGCAGTGCAGGCTTATGCAGATGCTCTTGAAAAAATTCCAACCATTCTGGCGCGTAATATGGGAATGAATGCAATCGACGCTTTGGTACAGATGAGAAATGCATATTCAAAAGGAATTGAAGCCAGGATAGACATTTCAGGAAAAGTTACCGAAAAAGGATCACAGGTATACGATTCGGCAGCAGTAAAAAAACTTGCAATAATAGCAGCAACGGAAACAGCAAGAAACGTACTCAGAATAGATGAAATTATCCCTAAAAAATGATATCACGATGATAGCAATGCAAATCCCTCTCAAATGCATTGATATCTACCTCCTAAAAATAAAAAATAAAATACATTTCAGGGGGACACAAATTTGCCATTTTTAATGTATCCCCTGAAAAGTAAATGTCCAAGGATTCTCATGAAGGAAACTTGTGTTTTTCTTTTCAGAATGCTTGATTCTAAGGTACTCTTAGCTTAATGATTATTACTCAACGGCTTTCTTTTTTATCAAAGGAAAAAATTCTGAGACTGGATAAAAAGAATAAGCCCCAGAAAATCGAAGTGGCCTGAAAAACATGTACATGGAAAAAAAGTAGGCCACATGTAAAACCAAGACCTCTGAAAATCTAGAGGCCTTTGTATAAAATCTGCCAATTATATTTATATAAAGCTATTTATATAGAGTCATTTATATAGAGTTAATCCCAGAGATAGGAGAAACTCCCGATACCAAATAATTTGGAGTCGTTGTCTTACTATTGAAACCTGCATTATATGGATATGATTGCAGAAAACAGAAAACCTGAAGGTTCCTGTATTAATTGGCCTATGTGCAATTTCTAATCGCTGCGGTATAAAAAAGACTTAATGCTGCAAGGAATTGGTTTAAATAGTTATCCCGACTACGACGGTGGAAGTTGATATTATGAGTGAACTTGTAGATTTGATCTTTTTTTCTGAAAAACGAAAGGAAATTTTGATCTTATTGGCAAAAGGACCAAAAAGTGTCGATGAGATCAAAAAAGGACTTCACGGGGGCGGATTATCCATAATGCCACAGCTAAAAAAGTTGAAAGATATGGATATGATTGTCCAGAAAGGGGACATTTATGAACTCTCTGACATCGGAGAAATAATTAGTAAGAAAATGCTGCCCCTAACTGACCTTCTTCAGGTCTTTGAGGGAAATAAGGACTTCTGGTCAAAGCACGACAGAAGACCAATTCCTGAGCATCTGATAAAGAAAATGTACATGCTGGGAAAATGTCAACTGAATGAGCCTGACCTTGATCACCTCTTTGAATTTCCAAAAGATCTGAAAGGCATATTATTCAGGTCCCAGAGGTTAAGGAGCTTTTACTCATTTTTTTGCCCTGATTGCCCCTCAATTCAGGCAACCTGTGCAGAGAACGGGGCAGAAGTAGATCTGATTTTGGATGAAAAGGTGTACCTCAGACTAAAGAATGATTTTAAAGATAAATATCGGTTGCTGCTTAAAAACAATGTTTCACTTTATATTTACAGAGGAGAAATAAAGCCTTCTTCCTTCATAATTTCAAATGAATTTATGATGCTGAAACTTTTCGGAAAGGAAGGGGAGTTTGACCACAGAAACATCATGAGCTTCAACAGTAGCGCTATTGAATGGGGAAACGAACTTGCTGATTACTACATAGGACTTTCTGAAAAAGTAAATTAAATAAAAAGTTGTGCATTCAATTGCAATACCAGAAGCTGATATGGCGTCCCGCCAACAATTCAAAATAGATAGTTTTCACCTGGTTTTATTCGACTTTTTCCTCTTTTTCGAGATTATTCATAAACTTCAATGCTATCGAAAGTTTTCCCTTCTTTAGTGTTATTAATTTCACTATATCAATTTCTTTTTTATATTACAGAATTGATCCCATGCCCCATAAGATTGATTCGTACACTAAAAACAATACCCCCAAATATTTCAAGGTGGAGTTATTTTGAAGGTATCTATTTTACTTGAGCCTGATTATTTGGCAAGAACAGATTTTTCTCATTCATTTCCTAAAAAGCCTTCATTTAACGATTTTCTTTTACCCTAAAATTTCCTGGTTAACTAATTTTCCTGATTCACCTAAAAGCCCCTTTTACAAATCTTCCTACCCTCTCCCGAAAAATCCCTCTGCCATAGATAGCAGTATCCTAAAAATGAGATGCCTGAAAAACATAAATACACGCACAAAAAAAGAAACGCCAAAAAATAAGAGCAGGACTAATATTCACAGATTTTACAAAAACGGTATCGGCTATGCTATATATTAGTGAGGGAATAATATCTAAATGTAAACCATAGTAGAAAGATGAAGATCCAGAGATGAAAAAGGCTTTTTTCAGGCGCACTGAAGAAAGACCATCAGGTTAGAGAAAACAGCTGCTGGATAGACATCAGTAGATCTATGGAAATAGAGGAAGGAACCACCTTTAAGTAACCCTTCCTGAAGCAGTAAAAACGGGATTCCAGAACCTTTCTAATCCTAAAAAATGGAGGTTTAATATGGCAAAAGAAGAAATATTAAACGCTTTAGCTGATGCTGTCGTCGAAGGAGATGACGACCTCGCAGAAGAATTTGCACAGAAAGCTCTTGACGAGGGACTCGACGCATATGAAGCAATCGTTGACGGCCTCGCAAAGGGTATGAACATTGTCAGTGACCAGTATGAAAAGGGAGAAGCATTCGTGCCAAGTCTTCTTCTTGCAGCCGATGCAATGTATGCAGGAATGGAAATTCTCACCCCTTACATTAAGGTAGATGGAAGTGCCGCTCCCCAGAACGTAATTATAGGCACTGTAGAAGGAGACGTCCACGATATAGGAAAGAACCTCGTTAAGACAATGATGACTGCAGCTGGATTCAATATGATCGATCTCGGTGTCGATGTGCCACTCGGAAAATTCGCAGAGGCTGCAAAAGAAAATAAAGCAGCAGCAATTTCCATGAGCACCCTGATGACCACCACAATGGGCGGAATGGAAACTGTTATCGAACAGCTTCAGGAAGAAGGTATAAGAGATTCTCTTGTGGTTATGGTAGGCGGTGCACCTGTTTCAAATGAATATGCAGAATCCATCGGAGCAGACGGCACCTCCCGTGACGCCAGCGGCGCGGTCGATACCCTTACCTCTCTTGTCAGCTCACTTCCTGCCGATGCGTGGAACGATTCCGCAGTTGTAGCAAGCAAGATGAAGTACAAAGAAATTCTCGCAAAGAAGGGTGCCAAGGAAGAAATCGACATAGGACTCGTCACAGCTGAGAAGATCCTCGCAGAGTACGATTCAGTTGTACCCAAGTTCAATGAGACCATGACCAAGAAGGAAAGGTTCGTCTCCGCTTTCCAGGACAAGAAGGTAGACAGGCTCCCGATAGCACCTCTCATCTGTGGTCTTTCTAGGAAGTTTGTGCCCTGCACTTATGCAGATTACTCCACAAAAGCCGAGAAGTATGCAGCCAGTGTAGTTGCAGGTACCAAGTACTTCAACATTGACAACTTCGTCGGCCTTACTGACCTTTGTGTGGTTGCAAGCGACTTCGGTGCAACTATTAGAGTCCCTGAAGAAGACACACCTGCAGCTACAGGCCACCTTGAAGACTACGAGAAAATCGAAGTCCCAGAAATCAAGGAAGGCACCCGTGCCTACAACCTGATCCAAGGCAATAAGCTTGCAACTGAGAAGGCAAAGGAAATTGGCGCACCTGTCACCGCCCTTTTCGAAGGTCCACTAGTAGCCCTGACCCAGATCATGGGAGCAACCCGTATCCTCTCCGACCTCAGGACAAACCCTGAAGTAGTACTCAAAGGTCTCGAGAAGACCACAGAGTACTGCAAGGAAATGGCCAAGATGATGTTCGAAGAAGCCCAGCCCGACAATCTCTGTCTGGCAACGCTCTGGACTAACAATGTCATTCTCAGTGCAGATGAATACATGAAGACAGAAGGTAAGGTCATGCAGGATGTCTTCGCCCCGCTCTACAAGGAATACAACAAGCCAATGGTTATCCACAACTGTGCAGATGCTCCTCACTGGGATCTGATCAAAAAGTGGGACACCAAATACTACAGCTATACCTTCTATCCCGACAAGGTAAACAAAGGTTCAAAGGACCACAAGTACCTTATTGAGAACTATGGCAAAGACGTCATGTTCGCAGGTGAAGTCAGCCCGGTTGTTTTCCTTGATAACAGCCCCGAAGGTATCCAGAAGATGAAGGCAGACACCGTTGCCCTTCAGGAGAGCGTCCTGAACACTCTCAAAGAGAATGGCATGCAGTCCAAGTATGTGATCTCTACTGGATGCGAAGTGCCGCCAAAGGGCCCGTGCGACACCGTTGCCGCCCAGACCTATACCGCTGCACAGACAGGTCCGGAACTCTTTAAGAAGATCATCGGATAAACCCGTTGATGTCATTCAGTCAAAAAAGCAATGTGAATATTGCTGCTTGAAAGGACGGGCAAAACATTCCGTCCTTTCTTTTATTTAATTGCATTTCAGGAATTTCCCGTATATGTCAAGAATAAGACTTGTACCAACTTAATTAAAATTTAGATCTCTAGAAGTAAGTCCAACGAAAATCTCCACTATTTCCACATGAACTTTAAGTTAAACCTGTGAGACAGGAAAAACAGGAATAAATGGGATCTCCACATTCCATGATATCCTGAAATATTAGATAAATCACGCTGATAACAATGCTTCTCCCTCTCTAAGGCATTGTTATCCCAACCTAAAAAGTAGATAGACCTAAGAATTCCTCAGAACACACTTTTGCCATTTTAGTGTGACTTAGGAAAAGGAAGGTCCAAATCCACGAAAAAGGTTCAATGCTCTAAGCCTCAAACCTCCAGGCAAGAAGGGGCTATGAACCGAAAAATTCAGGATCAAAGCGCTATCAGGCTCTTTTTGCCATTTTAAGAGCTGGAAAAATGCTTAGGATCCCGAAGTACTTCAAAAGATTGGTATGCCCCCAAACTGCCGTAACCCTCCAGGCAGGAGAAAGGGCAGCAATCCAATCGTTAATGGTAAGATACCTCACTTCATGAAAGATACAGGAACTTTTTTCACATTTTGTTTTCTGCAAGTTTTCATAAAGTTTTCTCCATCACTTTGTGAATCGATTAGTTTTTTCTATAAACTCTATTTGACAGGATTCCTTTGAATCTTGGTTTTAGATTTTTGTTTCTACAGGATCAGATAATGGGCTGAAGACGTATTATCTTCAGAAAAAATGTCGCATATGCGAATTAATTTATATAACTAGTTCACAGATATTTTAAATGAAAAATATAAACGCGATCCTGCTTGTATTAGCTTACAGAAAAAGTTACAAAGGCTTAACGTCATAAAAAAAATCAAATGGCAGATTTTATGGCAGATCCCGACCTGAAAGATCGTTTTCTTAATGTCCTGAAAGGCAAAGCTGTGGATAAAGTACCTGCTCTGTCGGTAACCCAGACCGGCACTCTAGAACTTATGGAAAAAAGTGGGGCAGCCTGGCCTGAAGCTAATTTTAACGCTGATAAAATGGCAGATCTTGCCCTTGCAGCCCATAAATTTGCAGGGCTTGAGGCTGTACGCTATCCTTTCTGTCTAACTGTACTTTCTGAAGCTATGGGATGCAGTATTAATCAGGGAAGACGTGATGTTCAGCCTTTCCCACGAACTCGGCCTTTTGCAGAGGATGCAGAAAACCTGGAGCTTCCCTCAGATCTTACGGATAGGGGACGGATACCGCTCCTTGTTGATGTAACTTCCACCCTCCGAAAAAGGGTAGGAGAAGAAGTTCCTCTGATTGCGGGCATAGAAGGGCCTGCTTCTCTGGCTTCAAGGCTGCTTGGGACATATAACTTTCTTACCTGGGTAATGAAAAAACCCGAATTGATCCGGAGATGTCTTGAGGTTACAGGAACTGCCTGTTCAGAATATTCTGCTGTACTGTCCGAAGCCGGAGCAGACGCGGTTTGCATAGTTGATGGGATAGCAGGTCCTGACATGCTGGACCCGAAGCATCTAGCTTCCCTAATAAAGCCCGAGTATGAACATTTCTACAGAGTCGGAAAAGGAATGAAGCTTATACATATATGTGGCAATTCCACATCAATCCTCAAAATGCTCTCTGAATGCGGGTTTAACGGAATTAGCATAGAAGAGAAGGTTACTGATTTGCCTGCTGCAAAGAAGCTTATTGGGAAAAAAGTAAGCCTTATAGGAAATCTTTCCTCATCAGGGGTTCTGCTTACAGGAACCTGCGAGGAAGTCAAAAACGAGGCAAAGAAATGCCTGGAAGGGGGAATCGATATACTTGCTCCGGGCTGCGGGATTGCCCCGAGAACTCCTCTTGCGAATCTCAGAGCGCTTGTTGATGCCAGAGATGAGTTTTATAATAAATAATTTTAATTGCTCTGATTAGAATTCTAGTCTTTTTCATTCCTGCCAGCACTACAGGCTTTATCCTCTTTGCGATTCTTTATAAATCCGTGCTTATGAAGTTGATCTCTACAGAGTCAATGCCCCTGAAAAATTAACCCTCCACGAAATAAATGCTTTATCGAAAATCAATACTCTATTGAAAATCAATGCCCCCTAAAAAATCAATACCCTATTGAAAATAAAACTCCCTCACAATAAACCCCAAATTATGTTATATATTTTTACGTCTAAATTAAATTATAAAAGGATTAATCAACGTGAGAATACTGCGCAGCTCATTTCACTGATTTAAGTCCTATCCGGCTCATAACAGTCTGATCACGGATAGGCTTCAATAACTTTAATTTTCAAGCCTGTGTGGAGTGAAAAAAATGTATGGGATCGCACTTGATCTGGGAACAAGCGGCTTTAGAGCGCAGCTTATAGACCTGGAGACAAGAAAAGTCGTAAGAACCGCAATGACAATGAGACATCCTCTTCCTGGAGGCAATGTTATAGATCATCTGGACTTTGCCCTGGAAATAGGGGAAGATATTGCAAACAATATCATACTGGATGCAGTGAAGAAGATAATCGAAACCCTTGACGTAGAACCTGCTTGCATCCGAAAAATCGTGGTTTGTGGAAATCCTATCCAGCTTTCTCTCTTCCAAAACTCGGAGATCCGAGATCTCGCCTTTGCCGGAAAAAATATGCAACGGCGGCTTGGAGTAGAGAATGTGGACAGAAGTGCAAGGGTCTTTCCGGCAAACGAACTCTTCAAAGGCGTTCTGGATCTTCCGAACTGTGAGATTACTATACCTCCTGCAATTGCCCACGAAATCGGAGCTGATGCCCTGGCAATGATGATAGAAACCGATTTTCTGAACCAGAAAGAAATTTCTATTGTTACGGACTATGGCACAAATGCGGAGATGGCAATAAAAGTGGGGGATAGGATTATCACAGGCAGTGCGGCTGCAGGACCCGCCATTGAAGGACAAGGAATAAGCTGTGGAATGATTGCAAGTCCGGGTGCGATTTCGGATGTAAACCCTGAAGGAGAATACTGGCGGCTTACGGTTCTGGATGAAAAAATGGAAGGCAAAACCGGAGCTCTTGTAAACCCGATTACCGGAGAAATTCTTGAGAAAGGGGAAATCGAAGCTGTAGGAATTACGGGCACAGGTGTAATTGCGGTTATTGCCGTTGCCATGGAAACAGGTCTGATGGAGCAGCCACCTAAATTGCCCAATGGAAAGCTAATCCTGGGAGATTCCATCGAAATCACCAATGATGATATTTCGGAAGCCGGAAAAGCTATAGGAGCAATTCGTGCGGCGCAGCTAACTCTCCTGCTTGAGGCAGGCGCCTCCTTCGAAGATCTAGAAAACGTCTATATGTCTGGGGCATCTGGAACATACGTAGATAGCAGAAAAGCCAGAAAAATAGGTTCCTGTCCGGATTTTTCAAACAAAGTCGTTCAGTTTGGAAATACTTCCATTACGCTTGCGAGAGAGCTTCTTCTGGATGAATCAAGGCTTGACGAAATTATCGCCCTTGCCGGCACTATAAAAGCCGATCACCTAATGATGGCGACCAGCGAGACCTTCAAGAACATCTATACCTGCGAGCTTTCCTACTGGACCGAGGGGATGAGCATGAAACTATACAAAAAATATATGAAAATGTATAAGTATCCGCCCTTCCCGGAGCCCGTAGAAAATGCCGTAATGGAGAAAAGAGCAGCCAGGGATATAGAGGAAACAGGCAACGCTCCGATAGAGATTGTAGAGGATATAGGAATCACCCTTGAAGTCCCTGTGGAAGGATGCCTTAACTGCAAACGCTGTAATGAAGAGTGCCCAGAAAATGCCCTTGTGACCGTCGAGAAAGAAGGAAGATCCTTTGTAAGCTGCAGTACTCAGGACTGCCTCGGAACAAGCTGTAGACGCTGTGTGCGGGCTTGTCCGATAAATGCAATAGATTTCAAGGATATTGCAGCCCTGGGTATAAATGGCCTTTAAAGAAACTGCATAAAAGGCGAGATTTACTGACAAGAAACTCTTAGAAGCACATATCACAGGTAGAGCTGCAAAAATGACACAAATCAGCGTATCTTCCAGAATCTGTGGTTTAACCCATACAGTAACGGGAAGGATTGAAGGAGACAGTATCATCATAGAGATTGATACCCCATGTGAAAAATTCAGAGCCTTCACCTTCCTGGAAGTTCCTCTTCAGAAACTTCCAGATAATCAGAACGATATTATCTTGGAGATGGAAAGACAAATTAATTGCTCCTTTGAGTGCACCAGGGAATGTGCTCTGGACTGTACCAGAAAATGTCTGATCCCTGGTGCAGTGTTTAATGTATGTAACATAGAGAATGAGCTTGCAAAAAAGAGCCTGCAAATACTTCCTCTTAAAGATGCTGGAGTCCTTCTAAATGAGAGTACAAATTAAGGGCTTATATTGCTTATTCTAAAAGTAGATATTAATCAGAGCTTCCTAAACAAAAGCACACCCTTTTCAAATTTAATCTTTAAGAATATAACATAAATTAATCTAAGCTTTGTAGGCTTTGTAGAAAACCTATCTAAGCATCAAGAGATAGAAACTAACTATGAAAATACAGATTATAGTTCAGTTCAAATTAATGTAGATTTGTTATTTAATAGGATTTCTACAGAGCCAAAAAACCAATGTCCTAGCAGATTTGAGCTAAACGACAACTAAGAGTATGTCTTAAAATTAAACTTGATCATACAAGTGGATTAGTTCTTACATTTAAACCTAAAACGGTAAAACCTAAAACGGTAGCATTTTATGGTTATTGTAATCGATTTTATATATTGAGTACGTAAATCCTATGGGATAAATGATACCTTAAGGTCGATGAGTATCCATATTTCAGGAGTAACTTTAATACCATCCAATTATTGACTTTTCGGATAGGCTCTAAGCCGAAAAAAAACCAGCACCTTAGAGTTTAATTGATGATATTAATGAAATAAATCGAGGAAAGATGCAAAATATCCTTGTAATCGGATACAATAACCGGAACATTGTCTGTTCCGCTCGAAGAGCTGGTTATAATGTCTGTTCTATTGATGCTTTCCGTAGCTTAGACCTACAAGAATGCGCATATGCTTCAGCTCTTCTGGAGCACAAGGCTGAACCAAAACTGATTGAACTGGATGTTTCTAAGATAAAGGCTCAAATGGTTGCCTTCGGGCTTGAGTTTGATGCCATTGTCCCGGGTTCGGGCACGGAAATGTTTGATCATAACTGCTTTTCCTGCCCTGTACTTGCCAGCAGTCCGGAGAATAAACAGAAAGCTTCAAACAAAAAGTACCTCTCAAAAAGACTTGAAGCCCTTAGTATCTCGCATCCTAACTTTTATTCTCTGGACGAAATAGATGCAATTGAATATCCGGTAATTGTCAAACCTGCCTTTAGTTCAGGAGGACTCTTTAATAGGATTGCTAGAGACAAACAGGAGCTTTTTTCTGTCCTTGTAAATTTATGTAGTCTATGTCACCGCAGGCTGGATCTGGAGTTCATGGCAGAGACAGTTGTTATACAGGATTTTCTGGAAGGTATTCCTTCAAGCGTCTCTTTACTTTCTACCAAGAAAGAAGCTCTCTCAGTGGCAGTAAATGAGCAGTTAATAGGGATACCTTGGCTCTCAAGACTTCCATTTGCTTATTGTGGGAACATAACTCCTTTCAGGACCGATCAAGCTGAGGAAATGGAAGCTCTTGCTGAAGAACTGATACTTGATTTTAAGCTCCTAGGCTCAAATGGGGTGGACTTTTTGGTTACGGAAGCTGGCCCTATAGTGCTTGAGATAAATCCCAGGTTCCAGGGGAGCTTTGATACAATCGAGAAAGCAATGAATATTAACCTTTTTGAAGCCCATGTTGGCTGCTTCAGAGGCGAACTTCCTTCCAAACCTAAAGCAAATTGCTTTGCTGCAAGAGGAATAATCTATTCGGATCGAGAACTTTTTATAGACAGACAGCTCTTAGCTGCCATTCTCAGGGAAAAGGGAGCAGATATTCCTCCCTAGGGAACGAATGTATGGCCTGATTGGTTTCTTACTTCCCTGTTTTCGTGCACCTCTACCAGAGAAGCTGCAATCTTGTCCCTTGAAAAGGGGGCAAAGAGAATAAAGACTTTTATAGAGTGCAAAACAAAGGTAAGTAGTGCCTGAGCCCATTGGTAATCGAGTGCTTAAGGTTACATAGTTAAGGTTACATAGTAAAAGTGTACCTGAAATTCTGAAAACTTTCCGTTCTGAACTTAAAGTTATAGACCTCTCTATTTCTTCATTCAAAGAGGGCTTTTGAACTAATTTTTTAAAAAGTTTCTCAAGCTTTCCCTTTCTTCGAGTTCTCTTATCGCATATTAGATCTCACAAGAAAAACATGCTCAGAAGAACAATTTTAATAGTAAGAACCGATTTTAAGAGGGGCATTCTGTCTTTCCTTGTAAGGATTTGCCTGCAAGATCTCAGACAAAAAAATTTATATTTCGGACAATAATTTTCCATTTGAAATCTTCGTTTACTGGAATAAACGGAGCTTTCATAATATATCGCCAGAGGAAGATTATAAGTCCCGCTCAACAAAATTTACGATTTTTAATTACTTTAATTTGAACTTCGGTAAAAAATAAGATATACTTTTTGGGGAAACCAATAGTCACCTTAATTAATGGAAAAAAAGAGAAATAATCTTCAGTTTAATAGAGAGTTTAAGAGAACCCTAATACTAATATAAAGTTCAAAATTATTATATTTATTCTTGCCAATATAATATTGGAATATTTGTAAAAATGATGTGGCTTGGATATTATATTATGAATTTGTTAATATAGTACCCAAGTTGTATTAAACTCATTCCAAGACTCAAAATAGGTTTCAGAAAAATAAAATTAATATAATTATTTCAAACTGTTGGGTTATGATGGGGGAAATATATGCTTGAAAATGCCCGAAAAGAAGAGCAACAGAGAAATGCCTCTGAAAGGTATTATTCCCGAAAAGAAGAGCAACAGAGAAAAGCCTCTGAAAGGTATTATAGCCGGCCGAAAGCTGCTGAAGTGGAACGGCCAGGCGAGAGATTCGGACGTGAAATCATCAGGCCCTTGACGGAGGCACAACCCATAGAGAGGCGCCTGCTCTTTCTTGAACCAGGTGATAGCCTGGCCCTGGAGAGAATCATGGGAAAGAGCGATCTTGTCGACATCTCCTATCTGGAACTTGGACTGCTCGCGGCCAGAGCTGTCTGCAGGATCCATATCGTGAACCCCTTCGGCAGGCCAGAGGGTTACGGCACGGGCTTTCTTGTTGGCCCAAATCTGCTGCTGACGAATAACCATGTCCTCGATACAGCAGAGCTGGCAAGGAAGAGTTTTATAGAGTTTGAATTTGAACAAGATCTAAACGGTCGAAAAAAGATATCCAGATCCTTCGACCTGCGGCCCGACGAGGTCTTCGTCACTGATCCGGACCTGGACTTCACACTGGTATCTGTAACCTCCATTGCCACAGAAGGGACAGAGCTTACCGATTACGGATTACTGCGTCTCGTGGAAGATACCGGAAAGGTCCGGGCAGGCGAATACGTCTCCATCATTCAGCATCCTGAGGGCGGTCTCAAGCATTGCTGCCTGCGGGAGAACGAAGTTGTAGATGTATTCGATGACTGGCTGCATTATCTGACCGACACTCAGCCCGGAGCCTCAGGCTCGCCCGTATTCAATGATCAGTGGCTGGTTGTGGGCCTGCACCATTCAGGAGTGCCGATGAAAGATGCCCAGGGCAACGTCCTCAAGACAGACGGTCAGCCCTATCGAGAAGGCATCGATGATCCCAGTACCATAGCCTGGGTGGCCAATGAGGGCGTACGAATCAGCTGCATCTTCCAGGCACTGGAGTCGCGCAGCGAGAATGAGCCGATGGTGGCCGAAGCTCTGCGTAGGCTTCGCAGCCATGGCACTGGTCCGGTCGGACCTGTGATCATAACCGCCCCAGCCCCCATCTCCGGCACAGCAATGGAGCTGGGAGAACTACCCATGGAACATTACCGCCTGGCGGATGGCTACGATCCCGATTTTCTGGGTTCTCTGTACCATCTACCGCTTCCCAAGCTGTCCGAGAATCTCCAGTCCAAAGTCGCAAAGCTCAAGGACGGGGGCGAGATTCTCACCTACCTGCACTTCTCGATTGTGATGAATGCCGATCGAAGGCTGGCCTTCTATACCGCAGCCAATATTGACGGCAAGAAGCTGGTGAACATCAAACGTGACCGCGACAAATGGTACTTAGATCCACGTCTCGACCAGAAATATCAGGCCGGACCCAAACTATATGAAGGCAACCCACTTGACCGCGGACATCTGGTTCGCCGGCTGGATCCCTGCTGGGGGCCAAATGCCAAGGACGCGGGAGAGGATACGTTCCATTACACGAACTGCTCGCCTCAGCATGAGCGCCTCAACCAGCATGATTGGCTCGAAGTGGAAGACTACATACTGAAGACCGCAGATAATGCCAACGTGAAGATATCGGTATTCACCGGTCCCGTCTTCCGCGAAGACGATATGATTTACCGCAACGAGTACCTCCTGCCTGCCGATTTCTGGAAGGCGGTGGCGTTCGTCAATAAAAACGGGAAGCTAAGTGTTACTGCCTACCTGCGCACGCAGAAGAATTATTTGGAGAGCATGGAGTTCTTCGACGATGAGTTCAAGACCTGGCAAGTGCCGGTAGCGCAGGTTGAGGCGCTGACCGGCCTATCATTTGGCTTACCTACAGATGCCGATCCTATGGCCCGGGCAGCAGCCGGAAAGGGCCTGGAAAGCCAGAGGAGCTATATCCGGAGGATTCGCTCTGCTGCGGACATAATGCTCTGATACAATCATTTGATGCTTGTTGCCTCGGATTAAAGAACGAAGCACAGCCTTGCCAATGAACTAAAAGGTCTCAACAATGAACTAAAAGGTCTCAACAATGAACTAAAAGGTCTCAAGCTGACAAGCCATTTTTTGCTTATCGGCTTCACTTCATTTTGTGGGCAAGCTCAATGACTGATATTTTTCTCTCTTAGTTCATAAAAATATTACTAGTAAAAGGTCATAAAATCTCCAATCTTACTAGAAAAGGTTTAGGAGAAATAAAAGGAATAGGAGAGATAAAAGGAATGAGTCCTCAAAAACTTGAGTCCTCATAAAGATTTCGAGCTCCCACAACCTTATTTGTTATACAGTCCAATAGCTTTGTTTGTTTTCTCGATCGACTTCGCACCGTCACTTTCCAACTCCATCATTGCTCTGATTGCATCCACGTTCTCTGGAACGACAATAGACTCCTGATGAATAGCCTGGAAGAAGTAAAGCTCTTTCTCAGTCACTGTAATAGATTCAGGCCAGATACATAGCTCCCACACATCATGTCTGGGGCGTCCAATATCCCGCGCAAATTCAATTATTTCGGCTGTTGAAGTAATACCCTGCCCTATTAAACGGATCCTGGACTGGGAACCAAAGATATTCCTGATGTCTTCTGCAGTACAATCCTTGTTGACTTCCATATTTACAGTGTGCACATGCATAAGCGTTGTTGGGACTTTTGTAGCTGCAGTCGTTATGTTAATGTGCGGGAGCACGCTCTTAACGTCCGGTCCATGGTGAGACGGAAGCTTAACCGGATTAAGCACGATTGCGTTAACAGGTCCCTTTTTAATATCATTGGGATCGACTGCTCTTCTTGCAAGACTTACCCTCACTTTATTTACTCCGAGTTCTCTGTCTATAGTTGAAATAGCCCTGCAAAGTGCTGTAGTATTACATGAGACAACCCTTGCCAGGTCGCGGCCTACAGCCTGTTCGTAATTACTCTCCGCATTAAAAGAAAAACCTGAAATGGTATGACTCTCGCCCCCCTGCCAGATTGCCTTTATCCCGACTTTCTCATACATAGGCTTATTTTTTTCACCAATTCCTCCAGGAGTGCAGTCCACAACCAGGTCAGACTTTTCTAGCATCTCTTCAATACTTCCAGCCGCCGGCATTCCTGCTTTCTCAAAAGCTTCAACATTCTCAGCAGGGGCGTATATGTTATACCCAAGCTGATGTGCTACTGCAGCCTCATAATTTGGCTTTGTCTTGGAAATTCCTATAACTTCCATATCGTCTTGAGCCCTTACGGCGTCTGCAACCCTTTTTCCTATAGTTCCGTAACCGTTTACCGATATTTTCGCTTTAGCCATTGTTATCCTGTCCTTTTTATTTCTATATCTTAGGACTTATGTGCTTAAAGTCCAAAATCAGGTAGATTAGACGTGATGGTTAAATTTGCTCTAAGGCAGTTGAAGGTTAACAACATCAAGTTCTTAGTTTAACTGAGTAGTCTCCATTCAATTCAGGAATGTTTCACCAGCAATGGCCAGCTTAAGGTTTTTCTTGGTATCACCCGGTCCAAAAACTGCCATACTATTTACAACAAATCCCCCATCGAGGTGTTTTAACTCCCTAAAATGATCTCCTGCATGTATATATTCAGCGTGAGCGATTGCACGGACCAATCGAGCCACATTATTAAGTTTTTCTATTTCGGCTTGATTTGCAAAATGCACATACCTCATATATGCTTGACTTTTCCCCCAAATGCATTGATGAGATTCTGCTTTGTCGTCACTCTCGTTTAATGCCCCCCTTTTCAATAAATTTAACTATCACGTGTTTTAGGACTAGTGCATTTTAGAACAAAAAGCATGAGCAAACTGTTACAATACAATAATTAAAAATTTTGAGATCTCATGCTATTCATTTCAGTTTACTGCGTAAGCCCTGAGCCATCTGCATTTAGATTTAAATAAATAAAATGTCATAGAATACAAAGCCTTTTGCATCAGTTAATTGTCTAAAAAGTAAGTAATCAAAGAGTCCTTTGAGGAAATATAAAGACGACTTGTAGAGATTTTTAACCCTTAGAGGATCTGGATGCATAATTTTTTAGAGCCGTGATTCCTGGCAAGGCTTCGCCAGAGAGGTAGGTTATGCTCGCTCCTCCACCCATGCTTACATGGGAAAATTTAGATTCCAAGCCGAGTTGATCAATGGCATCTAAGGTATGGCCTCCTCCTGCGACAGAGTAGCTTGCTTGAGTTGCAGCCTTAAGAAGTTCATCTGTACCAAGCCTGAACTTATCTAGCTCGAAAATACCAGTTGGACCGTGAAAAACGCATAATTTTGCTTCCTTCAGATATTGGGAATAATTTTCAATGGTCTCTCGGCCAATATCAGCTATTGGAAGATCTACTTTTATCTTGTCCACTTTGACTTCTTGACGTTCTCCACCATTGTTTAACGCTACGTCTTCAGGCACGACGATCTTGCCTGAATATTCCTTGAGTAACCTGGAAGCGATTGAGATCTGGTCTATATATTTCTCATCTTCAATGAATTTCCTGTTGACCTCGCCTACATAGATGCCCATTGCCATCATAAACACTGTAGCTACTACCCCAGTGGTAAGGATCTTATCAGCACCGCCTCGCTTGAGAATATTAGAAATCGCCTTTATGGAGTCGTTGGCTTTTGCTCCTCCCAATACGAAGATTGCTGGATGCTCATGACATTTCAAGGCTTTATCTAAGCCTGTAATTTCCTTGTCCATAAGGATGCCAGCAACGCTAGGCAAAACCTCTGTAAACCCTACCACAGAACATTGAGATCTGTGAGAAACCGAAAAAGCGTCGTTTATAAAAAGATCAAACAGAGGATACAACTTCTTGACCATCTGGCTTTTAGCCTGTTCCTCAAGAGTGAGGTTTGTGATCTCCTCAGCATTAAAGCGCGTATTTTCAAGGAGCAGGATCTCTCCCTGGGCAAGGGATTTTATAGCATTCCTTGCGCAGGAGCTGAATATGTCATCCTCATAGGTCACTTCTTGACCTAGAAGCTCTGTTGCCAGCTTTGCGTGGGCTTCAAGGGTGGTATAGTCCATATCTCCGGGTCGACCCTGATGAGACATCAGAACTACTCTTGAGTGCTCCAGAGATCGCAACGTAGGTAAATGACTCTTAATTTTTCTATCGTCCAGGATGTTCCCATTATCATCCATGGGTGAATTAAAGTCCACCCTTACAAGTATTGTTTTATCATCCAGTACAACGTCCCCCATCGTCAGATAATCCTTTTCAATTGTTTTCTGAGACATACACAGTATCCCCCTCGCATATGGTGGTATAAACCGCTTGGCATGAGCTGATTGTAATTGAAGGTTGATAGAATTATCAGAGAAGTTCTCTCTGAAATTGTCAAGATTCTTGACGTTCTTGGACTTTAAATCGAAAAAGTACCTCTGGAACTGAACTTCTGGAGCTGAACTTCTGGAGCTGAACTCATGGAATTGAACCTATGAAATTGAGCCTATGGAACTGAACCTATGAAATTGAGTCTATAGAACTGAGTTACACCAGACAAGAAAGAACAGGGACGACAATTTCAGGTGAGGAGAAAAAGTTTAATTTTCAGTTTTTTCTCCTCAAAGACACGGACTAAATCCTTGACAATTGTATATCGATAGAGGCTAAATCGCTTTAGATAAATTTAGATAATATAGACCCTGTTAGCTTCTCTCATTTACTCGACTTCATTTTTGCTAATTTGCTATCTGACTTCCAGATATCATCTTTTATCTTCTGGGTTCAAAATCAAGTTGCTTTACCATTCTGGCAGAAGTACATGGATGGTACTCCTTCTCCGAGATTATACTCTTTCCAGACTGCGCAGGTATAACAAATGCACTGTTGTTCAGGGTTAAGATCCTGACAGGTGGCCTTGCCTGTTGAACAATATATTCCCGGAACGTTTTGAGGTTCCGGAATCTCTCCTTCCCGTGCACTTTCCAATCCTTTTACTAAGTTATCAAGTTTATCCATTGCACATTTACTGTCAGCCTGGACTGGACACTTTGAACACATACATTTTTTGATGTTTGCTAGAGTATACGGAACTTTGGTGCTTTCGCTCGTATCCATTTTATCCCCCAAAAAATAATATTCATCTTATACTTTGGGTTTAGATAATAAAAGGCTTTTCAGTTTTCGAAAAAGCTATAACTTATGCGGTTAGGCTGATACATCAATAACAAAGCTTACCTGGAACCGTAAAATAATCTGGAAACAATAAGAAAACTTGGAACCATAACAGAATTCGAGCTGTAGGAGAATCTCGAACTGTAGGAGAATCTCGAACTGTAGGAGAATTACATAATATGAAAGCTCTGGCGCGAACTTACTACTTGAGCAGAGTGCACCAACATAGACCTAGTTCCTCTTCTCTCTGTCGACAACGCTTTTTCTGCAAGCTCGGGTTTGCGTAATTCTAAATTCCATTCTCAAGTTTTTTCTACATAACTGTCTTCAAAACTTAATACACGAATCGTTTTATCTATTATGCTTTTCTCTCATATGCTTTTCATATTCAGCTCTTGTTGCAAAAGTCATATGACAAACCGAACATTCAAATTTTTGTTCTTCTGATTCACTTTCCTGCAAACTGCTTCCCCCATTTCAGACTTTACTTTTTATAAGGAATATTCGAGAAACCTAAAATAATCTTTACTACAATTAAAGATGTTCAACTTTTCTCTATAACTATTAACCGTGCTTTCTTTTTCTGATACCGAATAACTGTATCCACGAATTCAGCATGGCTCCAAGTAAGAGGTGCAACAGAAAGTGATTCTCCTGTAAGAGAGTCAATCTGTTCAGGCATAATTCCTGTCTTAAGGGAACTGTCTGCAACCCAGTTGATCAGTTCAAGAGCCTTTTCCAAATCCTTAATCTCTTTTGCTTTTGCAATATACCATTTCGCAAGCCACAGCGTACATATAAGCCACGGGTTACTGTTGAGCCTGCCTTCTTGACGATAATATAGATCATTTTCATATCTTCCCAGCCCGCCTTTTCCCGGAACCCAGAGTTTTTCTTCAAGGTTCTCCATTGTTCTCACTACTCTAGGTTCATCTGCCGGGAGTAAATTAAACTCGAAGATTCCGTAAACGCTACTGTCTGTCGTACGATCTATATTCTTGTTTTTTATATTGTGATTTGTGTAGCTAATACCTCTTAAAAAAACTCCCTTTTCAGAGTCGTAAAGCTCTCGTAATATCGCTTTTTTCAACTTTGAATAGCGTAGTCTGCATAAATGAGGTAATTTCTCGTCTCCTACCAGATGGCCGAGGTTTTCTCCTGAGAGAAGCCCTCTGTAGACAGCAGATGCAGTGAAGGTAAAAATCCCTCTCCTCTCTTCCCAGAGATCGTAACTCTCAACCGGCACATCATTTGGATACTTATATTCATTCATAAAAAAGACAGCATCTTTTACAAGAGGCTCATAGACTTCCTTTACAAACTCAATATCTCCGGTAGCTTCATAATACTTCAAGAGGGCGTGGATAACAAGAGCAGTCTCGTCTTCTTGAATAGGAAGCGAAGGTTCTCCATACTCAACCCAGGGATGCCAGCTGCTTCCTAGAGTGCCATCTGGATTATATTTGTGCAATAAGCAGCCAGCCCACCAGATTACATTTTTACAAAATCTGAAAAAAGGTTTGGTAAGTTCAGGAAAACCTGCATTTATCATGGCAATTGATACAAGTGCTCCATCTCTGGGCCACATGTAGCTATAGGTATCATGATTAAACTGAATATTATCAGAGTCATTTGCAGCTATTATAGCTCCATGTATGTCTGCCTGGGTCTTTATCGTAAGGAGAGATCGCTTATACAAATCCACAATCCTGGGTTCAAGTCCTGAGAGATCAATGGCTTGATGATTAACCCACTCTCTCTGATAGTCTTCGGTATGCTTCAGAAGGCTTTCAGGCTCCTTTTCCATAACAAGGTCATTGAGTTCATAGACATCTTTGAAATTTTTCCCAGCGGTCAGGTAGTAGTAGATAATTTCTGTGCCGTTATCCTGAAGCTGAAGGCTAACTCCCACAGTCGAATCTATAGAGCCGTGAGCTACTGGATTCTTTGAGAGAACTCCATCTTCGGCATCCACGTATGTACCTTTTAACCCCTCATTCTCGGCATAACCTATGGCATAATCATCAATATCGGAAGCTATCTCGTCTTTTCGATTTGACTTGAGAATGCCAATTAGGAAGTACCTGGCTCGCTTGTAGTGAACAATAACGTTATGGTCCATCTGATATACTGCAGTGTCCCCTATGCCGTCCCCATAAAGGTGAAAGTCTTGATTGAAGAACAAGCGGACTTCTCTTGGCCTGTCCTGCAGGTTTTTAACAGTTATTTTCCGGAGAAAAATATTGTCTTTACAGCAGACACTTTCTTCCAGAAGGAGTTCGATTCCTAGCTCCCTGTTAACGGCCTGATTTTCGGAAACAAGAGTGTTTTTCTTGTACGCAGGCTTTTTCTCCCAGTCTTCTTCATTAATCCAGGAAAGCCTTCTGTCTGTATAAACTCCGATCCTATGGGCATGTCCCCTCACATGGTTCTCCATTCCAACATGTGGAAAGTAAATATCTCTTACCTGGAACCATTTATCTATATTTATAAGCAAAGACTGATTTCCAAGAACAATATGTCGGGTCATAGCCTTTACCTTCGTTAGGCAGATCTTTTTACAGTTCATCAGAGCTTTCAGGAAAGTGTGGGACTTATGCATTTGAAGGATAAAGTCGAGTATATGAAACTTCCGTAGAATTGTTGAGATTTATTCCATTAAGGATTTATTGCTAGGAATTTACTGCTAGGAATTTACTGCTAAAAGTTTACTACTAAAAATTTACTACTAAAAGTTTACTACTAAAAGTTTACTACTAAAAGTTTACTACTAAGGAGTTGCTACTGCTTCTTTTTAGTCAAAAAGCACAAGTCATTATTAGGTAAACAAGACCATATATGTCCCTAGGATGAAATTTATCAACCATAAAACTAAAAGAACTTGCATGTTCGCTTTAGTTTTCCATCTTCTTTTGATTTTCCAGCCTCGCCTGTTAATCACAACTATAAATCCCAGGATTAAAATCACAATTCCTATTAAAGAATGAACTAAAATTACAGGAGAAATGGTTTTCGAGATTACGGCATCGTATGTAAAATTGATCATATATGGAACAGATAAGACTACTAGCAAATACCCTAATGTGGATATTATATCGTGTCTGTGTAACTTTCCTTTACTTAATTTACCTGTCCTCATTATGATAAAACCTATTATGGCAAGGATCAAGGCTATTTTTTGTAAATCAAAAGAAATTGACATAAATTCATCAGTGTCTATACCCGACATTTATGTCTCCCCCGGAATAATATATACAGAATATTATATTAAATAACCCCAATTTAGCATAGTTTTCATCGGCTAATATTTATTCGGATACAAAGTTTCTAATCTGTCATTCAGAAACAGGAGTTTAATCTGATAACGTTATCTCGTTTTTATTTATATATAAAAAGTAAAGACTCAAAGTTGTCTACTAATACAGAATACAATTTGCGAATATAAAAAGTGGTCTGTCAATATTGAAGATACTTTCGGGAAGGATTTTATGCGAGAGAGTAATACTATTTTGTATCAAGCCTTTAGGATTAATTAACTAACAATATGGAGGCAAGTTTAAATTACACGAAGCAGTAGGTCCGGAATAAATTTACTCCTTTTACTGTTGCTGATTGTACTTATTTTACCCACTGCTTCGGCAGCTTCTGAGTCTGATTATCCAAGAATTTTAGACCATCCCTGGGGTCATTCCCCTATCACTGTATATGTAAATAACAAAAATGTTCCTCCACATTATAGTCCTTCCTATTATATACAGGTACAAAAAGCTCTGAACTACTGGGAAAAAGGAGGAAACGGAAAGCTAGAATACACTCCTGTTTTTAAACTTGTGGATTCCGAAAAAGCTGATATAAGGATAAGGTGGGTCGAAAACCTGCAAAAAGATCAAGGTGCTCCTAGTGGAGTTGCAGGCGCTACGACTCCATTTATTGTCAATGGGCAATTTGTACGCGTGGATATCGCACTTGGAGTTGGAACTTATCAATGGGGCAAATGGGTCCCATATAGTGATACTGCAATGCTCGCCATTGCTGAGCATGAATTGGGGCACGCTTTGGGGTTAAATCACAGCAATGATAAGCAAGATATTATGTATCCAACCAACGAGCAGATAAATAACATAAATCCTCTCTTTCTTGGCAAATACGGTGCTTTTTTGCGTTTTGTAATTTATTTAGGTCTTGCAATTTTCGTCTTCTTCTCTGTAAGCTGGCTACTTAGCAGGAAAAAATGAAAAAAATTGAGAAAACAAAGGAAAACAAGAATAGAGAAGAAAATAAAGGAAAACAAGAATAGGGAAAGAAAAAGAAAATTTAAACTTCCCATCTCTTCTCATGTATAAAATGGAGTCTCTATTTCTTTTGACTGCCTTTTTCTCAGTCCGCCCTGTACAGCGCGGTAATATTTCATGGTATCAGGAGTAACCGAAGGCCCGGTTTCAGCAATTGCTTGAAGGAAGTGTTTCTGCTTTACCTCTTTAGCATGGAGGTCTTCACGAAGCGCGTCTCTTCCTGCCTTCTTGCACACAGCTGCAATATCAGCACCTGTGTATTGGTCGGTCAGAGAAACGAGTTTGTCAATATCAACATCCTCTGCAATCGCCATTTTACTGGTATGTACCTTAAAAATTTCCTTTCGAGCTCCTGCATCTGGAACGGGAACGAGAATTAACTCGTCAAAACGTCCAGGTCTTAGAAGAGCTGGATCTATAATATCAGGACGGTTGGTTGCACCTATTACCACTACAGCTCTGAGTTCCTCAAGTCCATCCATCTCGGAAAGAAGTTGATTCAGGATCCTGGCTGTAACCTGAGGCTCACTTGCAGAAGCCCCGCGAATAGGGGCAAGAGAATCTAGTTCATCCAGGAAGATAATGGATGGAGCAACCTGTCTTGCCCGTGAAAAGACCTCAGCAATTCTCTTTTCGGACTCTCCGTACCACTTGGAAAGCAGGTCGCTTCCCTTTGCGGTAATAAAGTTAGCTTCGGATTCATGGGCAATGGCTTTTGCAAGGAGAGTTTTTCCAGTACCCGGAGGGCCGTACAGAAGCACTCCTTTAGGCGCCTCAACTCCTATATCCCTATACGATTCAGGACTTTTAAGAGGCCACTCCACGGCTTCCTTAAGAAGTTGTTTTACTCCCTCCAGACCGCCTACATCTTCCCAGCTCACATTAGGAATTTCGATAAGGATTTCTCTTATAGCAGACGGCTGAACATCTTTCATGGCATTTTCAAAATCTTCCCTTGTGACCCTAAGTGTATCAAGGATTTCACTTGGAATTTCAGGTTCATTGAGATTGATCTTTGGAAGAATCCGTCTTAAGGAGCTCATTGCTGCCTCCCGGCAAAGAGCAGCTATGTCAGCTCCCACAAATCCATAAGTTATCTGAGCAAAGTCCATGAGATTTACGTTTTCGGCAAGTGGCATGCCTCTAGTGTGAATCTGGAAAATCTCGAGCCTGCCTTCAGTATCTGGAACCCTCAACTCAATCTCTCTGTCAAACCGACCTGGTCGACGGAGTGCCATATCAATTGCTTCAGGACGGTTGGTTGACCCTATAACAATTACGTTCTTACGAGCCTTAAGCCCGTCCATAAGGGAGAGAAGCTGAGCAACTACTCTCCTTTCGACTTCCCCGGTTACTTCAGCCCGCTTAGGAGCAATCGAATCGATTTCATCAAGGAAGATGATTGCAGGAGCGTTTTTTTCTGCTTCTTCGAAAACATCTCTAATTCCCTTTTCTGACTCTCCATAATACTTGGACATGATTTCCGGACCATTGACTGAGATGAAGTAAGCATCGGACTCGTTTGCAACTGCTTTTGCAAGCATTGTCTTACCTGTTCCAGGCGGTCCATAAAGTAGTACTCCTTTTGGAGCATCGATCCCAAGCCTGTCAAAAAGTTCAGGATGCTTCAAGGGTAGCTCTATCATTTCTCTTATTTTGGAGATAGCATCTTTAAGTCCACCCAGATCCTCATACATGACAGTGGGAACATTCTGTTCCGGGGTTATTTCTGCAGCTTCAGGTAAGAGCTCAATCTCTGTCTTATCTGTAATCTTTACTATCCCGGAGGGAGAAGTGGAGATCACCTGTAGTTTTATTTCTCCCAGACCAAATGACTGCCCCATACCTGGACTAAAAAAGTCCTGAAAGAAATCTTCGAACATAACTCCTTTACCGAAAGTCTCCCTTTCCCGTGACCGCCTCAAGCTTGTGGTGGAAATAAAATCTCCCTTTGAAACCGTACGATTCATAAATACGGCTCTAAGAGTTTCACTCGGTGCATAGATCTGCATGCCCTTCGCTACGGGAGCAAGAGTCACACTCTTTGCTTCTTTCCAGTCGGCTTTGCGAATATCCACATATTCCCCTATGCTGGTCTTTGCATTGGTTCGGATAAGTCCATCCATGCGGATGATATCCAGGCCCGAATCGCTGGGGTATGGGCGTCCTATCAGGGCTGAGGTCGATTTTCCTCCTTTGATTTCCACTACTTCAAAGGGCTTGAGGCCCAGCTTTTCCCTGAAACTGTCGTCCACTCTGACAATTCCTTTTCCAACATCTCTTTGATCAGCTTCTGCGACTTTTAGTTTTTCAGTTATTTTTTCCCTATCAGTCAAACAATACCCCCATCTCCACATTAAAAATTAACATTTATTAAAAAAGGCAACATAGTAACTTAGAGTAGCTTTTAAATGACCCAGCTTTATTTGAAAGAAAGCCTATTTGTAATTCAGCAGTCTGATATTACTCTCTATTACGCTGGCTTTCCAAGCATTTGATTCATCTGGTTACGTCATCAAGGACATTATACTCTATTTAAGGTATCCCCTTTAGCAGACCAAGAACATCACTTTTGCAGGACAACCTATACCTCTAGTTATAAACCCTTTAAGCTCGGGTGGGCCTCTTTAGATAAGTTCACCCCAGAGATTCAGGTAGCTGCGACTCCTTGTATAGTAGTCCACCCATCATTTAGTACTATATTAATTGTTATATAAAAAAGAATTCAATCAAAATGTTTGAAGCAGATGACTTTTTTCTTTATAGTAACTCTTTATTTTTTATCAGCGAATTTATCCCAAAAATATCAATTAAAAAATATCAATTAAAAAATATCAATTATATGTATATCAATCATATGTTTAAGTCAGGATCAATCATATGTTTAAGTCAAGACAATAAGCTGATTCCAAGTACGATGAATATCACATCACCAACATGTTTTGCTTCGTGCTCGAAAAAGTGTCCCATTTTTATCTCCCTTTGTAGATCTTCATAGCCTCTTCAACGGTTGCGCCCTCAATAGTTACGGCATAGATAGCGTTACACATACGGACAGCTTCATCAAGGGGTTTCTGGTGGATGTTTCTTCCTGTTGCACTCCCCATTGCTCCAGAGATGTGGATCTGGTCATGAAGCTTTCTCAAGAAATCTTCGACTTCGTCACTGGCACCGCCTGCGCAAACAACTTTAGTACGTCCTGCTGCTTTGATAGCTTCCTTAAAAACCTCAGCAGAGTTTGCTCCTTCCTTTTCAGGATAAATAACTTTCACAAAGTCCGTGCCAAGGCAGGCTCCAACTCCAGTTGCGCCAGCGATTAAGTGGGGATCTTTTTCATCTTTTACAGCAGTACCGCGCGGATAGATCCAGAGTACTGAGACCATCCCGTGTTGATGGGCATTATAAACTACCTGGGCAGCCTGCACGAGCATCTCAGCTTCGAACTCACTACCAAGGTAGACAGTATAACCTACCCCAAGGATCTTAAGCCCGCTATTTTCCTTAAACTGGACTACCTGATCAACATCATACCATAGATTGCTAAAAGGATCAGTCTGAGAAGTTTTTATGAGATTGGTCTTCGAATTTATCTTCACAAGATAAGGTACGTTTCTGTAATCCATACCATAGCGTGCAATTAGTCCGAGCTGGGTTGCAAAAGCCCCTATCTTTGCTTTTGATGCTATTTCAAAAAAGTGCTCTGGATCAGCATCATCTTCGGGTATTCCTTTCCCATAAAAGTCATCATTCAAATGTTCTACTTTTTGGTCCCCTGCAAACAGCATTAGTTTCCCACTTTCTCGAGTAATCTCCGTGTAGTTTTTCAGGTATGTTTCTCTCTCTGTTTTCGGGACATCTAGCGGTATTCTTTCCATATCCATATGCATAAAACCCCTAACTTTTGTACTTGCATTTCTAGTCAACCAGGCAAGTCCCATTTATATAAATAATGGTATTTAATGTAATTTATAGAATAATTATCTAAACGCATAAGTCCTATCTATTATAATATTTGGACAATAGTATGGGACCTTAGATACATTTTCAAATTTTTTAGAAGTATATTTTGAAATATAATCATTTTAAAGGGGATTTAGGGGAAATGTCTGAGAACAAAAGTAGGTATATACGCTGGTTTGATGAGACTTCGATTGAAGATGTTCCGCTTGTAGGTGGGAAAAATGCCTCTCTTGGAGAAATGTACAGAGAACTCACTCCAAAAGGAGTAAAGATCCCAAACGGCTTCTCAGTGACTGCTGAGGCTTACTGGCATGTCCTCAAAGCCGGAGGGATTCTCGAAAAGCTCAAGCAAACCCTGGAAGGGCTTGATATCTCGGATGTATCAGAACTTGCAAAAAGGGGAAAAACTGCAAGGGACCTGATTCTTGGGGCAGGAATTCCGGATGACCTCTGGGATGAGATCAAAAATGGATATGACCGACTATGTGAGCAGTATGGAGAAAATACGGATGTAGCCGTGCGGAGTTCGGCTACAGCTGAGGATTTACCCACTGCTTCTTTTGCAGGCCAGCAGGAATCTTTCCTTAACATCCGTGGCTATCCTGCACTTCGAGATGCCTGCGTACGCTGTATTGCCTCACTTTTTACTGATAGGGCTATTTCCTATCGGGTAATAAATCACTTTGATCATTTCAAAGTGGCACTGTCGATAGGGATAATGAAAATGGTCAGGTCTGATATGGCTTCTAGCGGGGTTATATTCACTCTTGATACGGAAACCGGCTTCAGGGACGTAGTTTTCATTACAGGTTCCTACGGGCTTGGGGAAAATATCGTGCAGGGACAGGTAAATCCGGATGAGTTCTACGTTTTCAAGCCAACTTTCAGGGAAGGATATAAGCCAATCATCGAGAAGAATTTAGGAGATAAAGAAATTAAGATGATCTATGGGCAAGGTGGCTCTAAAACGTTTACTCGGAATGTGAAGGTTCCTGAGGCTGATCGACGTCGCTTTTGCATCAATGACGAAGAAGTGCTTAAACTTGCATGGTATGCTATTACCATTGAAGATTATTACTCAAATAAAGACAAGAAACCCATGCCGATGGATATCGAATGGGCAAAAGACGGTATAACAGGAGAACTCTTTGTAGTGCAGGCAAGACCGGAAACCGTCCAATCCCAGAAAAGAAGAGATGTTCTGGAAACTTATGTGCTCGAAAAGAAATCTGATGTCCTTGCAAAAGGCAAAAGCATAGGAGACAAAATTGCTGCTGGAAAGGCACATGTAATCCCTAATGTTTCAGATCTGCCTTCTTTTAAACAGGGAGAGATCCTGATCGCCGATTCCACAACTCCGGACTGGGAGCCTGTGATGAAAATAGCGGCTGCAATTGTCACAAACCAGGGAGGTAGAACCTCTCATGCTGCAATTGTTAGCCGGGAACTGGGAATTCCGGCAGTTGTGGGGACAGGCAACTCAACCGAAGTTCTCGAGACAGGTAGGGAAATTACCGTAAGTTGTGCAGAAGGTGAAGAGGGGATTGTGTACGAGGGAATTCTTCCTTTCCACAAAGATACGTTGAGCCTTAAAGACACAAAACGCCCTAAAACCGCAATTATGATGAATCTTGGAAATCCTGACGAGGCTTTTAGCCTTTCCATGATCCCAAATGACGGAATTGGGCTTGCAAGGCAGGAATTTATTATCTCAAACTATATCAAGATCCATCCAATGGCTCTAGTGCATCCTGAAAAGGTCAAAGATCCTAAAGTCCTTCAGGAAATCGAGGAACTTACCCAAACCTCCGATAACAAAGAAGAGTATTTCGTAGATAAGCTTGCTCAGGGAGTTGGAACCATTGCTGCGTCCTTTTACCCAAAAGATGTTGTAGTCCGCACAAGTGACTTCAAAACCAATGAATATGCAAGCCTGCTTGGGGGTAGCTATTTTGAAGTGAAGGAAGATAACCCCATGCTTGGTTTCAGGGGAGCCTCCCGCTATTTTGATGAGCGTTACAGGGAAGGCTTTGCCCTTGAATGCAGAGCTCTGAAAAAAGTCAGAGAAGATATGGGGCTTAAAAATCTCATTATTATGATTCCTTTCTGCAGGACGGTTGAAGAAGCTCAGAAAGTAATTGCTGAAATGGAGAAAAATGAGCTAAAGAGGGGAGAAAATGGGCTCCAGGTCTATGTTATGTGCGAGATTCCAAATAACGTTCTTCAAATTGACGAATTCAGCAAATATTTCGATGGCTTCTCGATAGGCTCAAATGACTTGACTCAACTGACCCTCGGAGTTGATAGGGACTCGGAAATTCTTGCTGCAGAATTTGATGAACGGGATCCGGGTGTTCTGAAAATAATGGCAATGGCCGTACAGGGGGCAAAGCAGAATGGAAGGCATAGCGGGATCTGCGGACAGGCACCTAGCGACTATCCCGAAATAGCAGAGTTCCTGGTAAAACAGGGCATAGATTCCATTTCACTTAATCCGGACTCGGTTATGAAAGTCACTCTTAAAGTTTTGGATACGGAAAAGGAACTGGAAGGGTATAAAGAAGTGGAAAAAATAGCTGGAAGACAATAAAGAGGCAAAAAAATAATTGCTGTGCGTGACGGATAAGATCTATCACATCCGTAATAGAGACCTATCTTATGGATGTGTGGAGTTCGTGGTATGACTCAGGCAAGAAGACCCCTTATGCTCATTATTCTTGATGGCTGGGGCTACATGAAAGCAAAAGAAGGAAACGCTATCCTGGCAGCCCGAACTCCAAACCTTGATCGGTTGGAAAAAGAATATCCCTGGTGTTTTTTAGAAGCCTCAGGGGAAGCTGTAGGCCTTCCAAAGGGTATGATGGGGAATTCTGAAGTTGGGCATCTGACAATAGGGGCAGGGCGAGTTATATATCAGGATCTGACCCGAATAAACATCTCTATCAGGAACGGAGATTTTTTCAAAAACCCGGTTTTTCTGAATGCAATTTCAAATGTTAAAGCTAACGATTCAAGCCTTCATCTCATAGGCCTTGCTTCCTATGGAGGCATTCACAGTTATATGCCTCACCTATATGCCCTTATAAAACTTGCACAGGAGAATGAGCTAAAAAACGTATACGTACACGCTTTTCTCGATGGGAGGGACGAACCTCCAAAAGCTGCTATAGGAGACATAAAGGAACTGGACGCATTTTGTAAAGAGCATGAAAATGCTAAAATAGCAACCGTTTCAGGTCGTTACTATGCAATGGACAGAGATAAGCGCTGGGATCGGACAAAACTTGCCTACGATGCCCTGACAAGAGGAGTAGCTCCATATACAGCTCCAAATGCAGAAATTGCAATTTCTAATGCCTACACCAGGGGAGAAACTGATGAATTTGTAAAACCGACTGTAATTACTAATCCCGAAGAAAAACCTGTTGCAACAATACAGGATAAAGATTCTGTTATTTTCTTCAATTTCCGGCCAGACAGGGCACGACAGTTAACCTGGGCTTTTGTAAAAGAGGACTTTGATGGCTTTGTGAGAGAAAAACGTCCTGAGGTTTACTTTGTCTGCATGACCCAGTACGATGAAACTCTTGATGTGCCCGTTGCTTTTCCTCCAATAAAGCTGGTAAATGTACTTGGAGAGGTATTGAGCAAGCATGGACTCATCCAGCTACGCATAGCTGAAACAGAAAAATATGCCCATGTGACCTATTTCCTTAACGGCGGCGAAGAAAAGCGCTATAAGGGTGAAGACCGCTGCCTTATCCCTTCGCCGAAAATCGCTACTTATGACCTTAAACCAGAAATGAGCGCATATGAGATTACGGATGAAGTTATCAGAAGAATTCAGTCAGGAAAGTATGATGTTATTATCCTGAACTTTGCAAACATGGATATGGTCGGGCATACTGGGATATTTGAAGCTGCAGTTAAAGCAGTAGAAGCCGTGGATAATTGTATCGGCAGGATTGTTGAAGCTCTAAAAGAAATAGGAGGTGTGGCACTTATTACTGCAGATCACGGAAATGCAGAGAAGATGATAGACCCAAAAACAGGAGAGCCACATACTGCACACACTTCAAATCCGGTAAAATGCATTTACTTCGGAAACGCTGAGGTAAAAGCCCTCAGGAATGGAAAACTGTGTGACGTTGCACCGACAATTCTTGAGCTTCTTCGACTCCCTAAGCCGCAAGAGATGACAGGAAAATCACTTTTAGTGAAAGAGTGATTAAGAGCCTGTATGAAAATTAGGTTTGATTCTGCAATTAAGATATGGCTTATGCACTTGAACTGAAAAACGACAGCACTAGCTCATATTCAATTTTTACTCCCATTATTCATTCTCCTTCGCTTTCTCTTTATTCTTAAGTTTTAATTTTATTCTGTAAAGTGCAAGTAAAAAACCATACACTGCAGGTTCGATCTCTTTCTTTATAAGAGGCAGTTTCTTCAACAGCCTTTTCTGAACCATTTTGATCCGTGTCTCGGAATCTTCTACGATATGTCCCTCCTCGTCATGTTCGCCGCTATCCGCTATAACGAGGTGCTTTCCAGCTACTCAAGGGATCGCAAGAAGAGAGATTCCTGTGTTGGAATATTTAAAGCACTTATATACCTCAATATCTTCAAGGTTTTTTCTCTCAGTCGATAATCGTTGTAAATTAGGTACTCAAGGTCGAATTTTTTCGTATGTCCATTCGGTATCCGCAAGATTAACTGACATTCCCTGAACCACTGAGGCAGGCTATTACTTCTACACGCAGAATAATGCTGTAGAAAACCAGATCAAGAGCTACCAGAGAGCAGGCAAGAAAATACAGTAACTTTTCCTGAAAAATTACTGTATTCTTCCTCTTAATCTTGATAAATGGTCTTTAACTACAGCTTTATTCAATCCATAATGAAATATTTTAGAAAAACAACTGTATACATGCATCATAAAAAAGTCCTGATGAAAGTTTTTGATAATATCTGGAAGTTTTATCTTTTGATCAGGATTGTTAAATATAATTTGTTAAAGGTTTCTGGTGCAAAAAATCTGGCTCTATTACACGATCGATGTAAACCTTCTTTTAGGCATACTTAGTCTAGTTTCCTATATAGTATCGATTCAGATGCCATAAGACGATTATTTCTACCAGAAATACTTATTATAAAAGAGACAAAATACTGAAAATTTCTGCACAGAATGATAACCATAGAATGATAACATATGATAGAAGACAACGTAAAAGAACTTTTAAAAGCGCTCCCATCTGATGTAACACTTGTCGCCGCAGTAAAATACGCATCAAAAACACAAATAGAAGAAGCCATAAAAGCAGGTGTTACAGATATCGGCTTTAATCATTATCAACAGATGAAAGATTTGGCCCCATATTTTCCACCTGAGATAAAAACCCACTTCATCGGCACACTTCAGTTAAACAAGGCAAAAAAAGTAGTAAACCTGAATCCCTACTTGATAGAGAGTGTTGATTCATACGAACTTGCAGAAAAGATAAATAATGCAGCAAAAGAAAATAAAAGAATCCAGAAAATCCTCATACAAGTGAAGACAGACGAAAAAAAACACACCGGATTAGAGCCCGGTAGTCTCTTAAAGCTTCTAGACCAAATATCAACCCTCGAATACTTAAGTTTTGAAGGCCTGATGACAATCCCGCCAAAAAACGAAGACCCCGAAGATTCAAGAAAATATTTCAAAGAATTAAAAGACTTAAAAGACAAAGCAGAGAAGCACTTAAAAAAACATCTTCAGCATCTCTCAATGGGAATGACAGACGATTATCAAATAGCAATAGAAGAAAGTGCAAGCATCGTCCGCGTCGGTAGGAAAATTTTCGATGTATTATGATAACGTAGAATCATTCTCATTTTCTACAAAATTTTGGTATGCTTTCTGTAAAATCATAATTTGGAAATGAGACCAAACTCATCCAGTACTCAGCGTAGATAACGCAATATCTTCAATGACGAAAAAAGATGTTTTTTATACATAGAGATCCCGCAACGCCTTATTGACTTTTAAAGAGTGGTCAGATTTCTTTTTAAAATTTATCTGAAAACTTCCCTCCACGCCCGCATGCTCACTTTTTGAGCAGATTTCGGGTGGTTACCTGCAAAAAAAAGAAAAAATAGAGTAGGCAGTTTGGAAATTCGCAATTCGTTCAGTTTGTGTATCAAAAAGCATTGGAGAGATCTACGAACTGGAGAGTAAATATCCTTATTGACCCCGCAGTCCTTACAGATAAGCCCATTATCAAGGGTACACTCCATGCAGTATAGTTTATTATCGACCTGCCGTCTCATGAGGATAGAGTCGTAGATCCTTCATTTTGGCTTTTGGATTGCCTGATTGTTATGCGAGATTACTATTTCCGCAAGTTAACAACCTCTATGAGTTAACGAATTCACTCATTCCAGGCCCCACTTCTTCCTGAACTCGAGCTTCTGTTGGCTGTTCATCCAGTGGCTGCCGTCACAGTAGGGCTTATTCTCTGACTTCCCACATCGACAGAGGGTTACTCTGTTCCGGGATTCGTACATGCTGCCATCTGCAGATTCAATGGGGATACCGCCTCGAACCCAGAGGGGGCCTTCACAACCTTTTTGTTTGTCGTGAACCAGTACAATAGATGGTTCAAATTCTTTTTCAAAGGGTTTACCTGTCTTCTTGTCCCACATGACCAGCCGTCCCGACGGGCAGATCATGGCTTCCTCTATGGCGGTTTGTCGGGCTTCTGGGTCGTCTGATTTTTGTATAAGATTCCTTATTCCGCCAGACCGCTGGCAGAAACGGGAATGATCGCAGAGCTCGTGGACATCGGTGAGTTTCAAATCAGGACCTTCAAACGTTTCCGCTTTTTCCAGGTAAGGCTTCCTGCTGGCTGTTTCGCTACCATCAAAACCGACTTTGCTGTGGGTCCCATCACAGAAGGGTTTGTTTTTGGATGATCCACAGCGACATAAAATATAGGCCTCCCGCCGAGGGTGTTCCTTTATATCAATTAATTCTCTGGTGTGGCCAGCATCATCGGTGACAATTACCTGTTCCAAAAGCGGTACTCCACCTGTAACGCGATACGGTCCATCTTTGATTATCTTAATCCTTATTTCTTTCTCATTGACTTCCATAATCATAATTCCCCATTATCTCTTATAATGCAGTAATGGATATTTAGTCTGACTATTTGCCTCTTTGATAAATTCTATAGTTTTCCAATTCATACTGTTCCCAATAAGAGAGCATGTAATAGGATTGATCAAATCCTCAACCAGGCAATAAGATGGTTACTGCTGCGGACATATTCGATAGCTATCAGCTCAACTGACGGTTTCAATACTGAGTGAGAGGGATCAGAGACAGACGATGATTACGGATTCCTAAATCTCACTTCTCCACTGGAAATAAAATAAGGTTTATCAAGTCTAAGGGTGCTGGGTGAAACAAAAAATCTTTTAACTTTTTAAAACATATAAAGAAGCGTGAACAATGAAAGTGCAATCATTGGCTCTGGTACAGGAGAAGTAGTAGTTTCGAGTCACGCTGTAACATTATATGGGATACCGGTTGTTTACATTGTTATTGCCAGCATTATTTGTATTATTTGGTTTTTTATATTTATACTGTAGGATGACAAAAAAGAAAGACACTGTATGAGTAAATCTAGTTACTTAAAACTGTTTTTTGCTTTCTTTATCCCACTATTCTTTTATAATCTGCATAATGTTTATAATAGTTCATGGTTTTACAATGTCTATACCAAGTCATGGTGTAACACTTTCTGGTTTACCAATCCTATTTTTATTATTATAAGTGCAAGTGCTGCATCTATATGGGAATCTATCTTTCCGTACTTATTCATAACTCTGAGTATATTAATAATAAACTGTTATCGTAAACCAGCTTAGAGAGGGTCTTGAAATTAAAATTTTATTGCAAAAACATTTGTTTAGTTTGTTATACACGGATATAACGCTAATAATTTCAACGGTGAAAAATAGGAGAGTTTTAGGTGTAAAGACCCCGCAGCGCCTTATTAACTCTGAAAGAGTTATCAAATCTCTTTTTAAATAACTATCTTAAACTTCCCTCCACGCCCGCATGCTCACGAAGTGAGCAGATATCGGGTGGTCACTGGGAAAAAGGAAGAAAAGAAGAATCGATATCTGCCATAAATTTTACGATTTTTAGATAAAAATGTTCTTAAACTCAGTAGCTGAAACAACTAACATGCCGAGGTTTCATCGCGAAATCTCTATATTTCTCAACCTCAAGGAAAATCTAATTATAAGATAGTTTTATATTTAGCGTGTGCATATGATATGCATAGGGAATGCACATGGTACAAGCTAGAGTTAAAATATCAGACAGGACAAACCAGGTTCTGAATATTGTTAAAGCCAAATATAATCTAAAGGATAAGAGTGCAGCTCTTGACTTAGTTGTAGCTCAATATGAAGAGAAAATACTTGAGCCTCAATACAGTCCTGAGTTCATAAAAGAAATACTTAGTTCGGAAAATGATGAGGTAATCGGGCCATTCGAAAATGCCGATGAACTAAAAGCATATATCAAAAGCTTGCCTGATGAGGATGAGTAAGCTTGTACAAGTTATTAATCAAAGGAAAACTTTCAAAAGAGCTGAGAAAGTTAAACAAAAAGAATCATATACTTTTTGAAGCAGTATTCAAAAAAGTTGATGAAATTTGCATCAATCCTCAACATTACAAAAATCTCAACTATCCTTTGAATAAGTACAAGCGAGTACACATTGATTCTAACTTCGTGCTATGTTTTTCTGTTGATGAAAAAGAACAAACTGTGACGTTAGTAAAATTGGCCCATCACAAAGAAGCTTATTAATCAAAAGATAAGTTCATGTAAATCGTTGAACTTGAAGCTAAAACAGCCAAAGTGCTAGAAGTTTTATCTCAAAGATTATGCACTAAAAATTTGTAAAAATTACGGATGCGTTTCTGGAGTATTGCTTTCCTTTTTTCACAGTTATCCAGTTTCAACATATTTTTAAAATGTTTAATATTCATTGGTTTCTTTGGGGTATGCAGTAAAAGGGAACGCTTCAGCCCATCCAAAACCGCCAGAATAAGGATATGGAACGTTTCCGTTCTTTCCCCTTTCTCTACTTCCAGCTTTTCAATATTGTTCAGATTTGTTTCAAAACCCTTTTTAGGTTCCTTGAAATCCTTGAGATCTTCAAGGTCCAGTACTCCATGAGAGCAGTACAACATCTGGTTTCGTTAAAAGATTTCAGGTCTCGTTTCCAAAATAATCCACGACCTTCAAGACATTTCAAAGGAGAACACACAGTCATGCTGTCCAAAGTACTGTAAAGTTTTCGGGAGCTGACCTTCGAACTGGCTCCAGGACTTACTGAAAACCGAAACTTTGATACTAGAAAGATGGTTATACTTATTCAACGAGGTTGTTCCTTTGCATCAATTAGGACTTCTTATATCATTCATCGGAGCAGTACCGCTGTATACTATGGTAGACCGAAAATACAAGTTCTTAAGGAAAGCATCTTAGACTTAAAAGAAAAAAGACAAACAGATAGTTTTGAGTACCCTACCAAGACTGTCTTGAAATTAAAAATGAAGGGGAATTGGAAACAAGAAGTTTACTTTGGACTAAGTAAAACAACACTTATAGCGCAATCCATTGGTTATAGACATCACATTACAAATGAACTTCTACGATTAAAAGCCAATAGTACTCGCATTTTCAATATAGATAGTGACGGCAGTTATTCTTTCACTGTACAACCTTATAATAACGAATCACAATTTATACCATTTATAATTGAATACAATATCCTTGAAATCACTAAACGTTCACCTGAAATGTTTCAGATAGGGTTAACTCTTTTCGCAACAGGCTTTGTGATTTATTTTGCATCGTAAAAATTGTTCTTTCAGAAATTGCCGCCCAGAAAATATTACTTTAAATCATAATTACTATGTAAAAGCATATTTATTATACGGTCAATTGCGGTTAATTATGCTTAATAATAAAAGTTATCATGTATAATGCAATATACAGTAAAATTTGCGTCAAAATTATTGTAGTAACAAAAATAACGTTATCGCACAAGATATAAAATGTAAAGGTATTTGTCAATAAATAGTCAAATCTGTTATTGGAAAACTTAAGCGCTTAGATAGAAATATCGAAATCTTTGCTGTTAAATAGTCTGCTTTATTAATAATAACTTGTCACGTTAATATTAAAAAGATACTGTTTGTCTGGCAGTGATTCCAATTATACCGCTTTTGATCATGAGGGACTAGAAATGTTAGTGGAAAATTTGGTAAAATATTCTTCAATTTTTTAATTAAGTATTTATGCAATAACTGCCAATACAAATTAAATATGACTCTTACTAGAAGTAATTCTCCAAATAATAAAGGAAATTCAACAGCTAATCGTTGGGCTGTTGCAGATCAAAATGTTACAGGTGCTTTTCAACTTGCATTTAAATCGATGGTTTTCATAGACATTTTGATTATCTCTTATCAAGCATTAACTCATCAAACTATAGATTCTCAATCTACACTTTTAATTGGTGCATTGGGTGGCATACTAATAGCGGCAGTAAATTACATTATGTTTGTCAACAAAAAAGAACTTAAGAAAAAATAACAATTTTCATCACTTCTTTTTCCATTTTGGTTTTTTCAATAATCGTTAATGTGAACCTATCCCCATCCCCGTTTTCAGCGTGGATAACACAATAGTTTCGATGACGAAAAAAGAGAAATTTCAGGCGTAAGGGTCCCACAGTGCCTTGTTGACTCTGGAGGAGTTGTCAGATTTCTTTTTTAAAATTTATCTGAAAACTTCCCTCCACACCCACACGCTCAAGAAGTGAGCAGATTTTTGGTGGTCACTGGCAAAAACTAAGAAAAGTAGAATCATCAGATGCCATAAAAAATGTTTTATTCTTCGATGTTTTGAGCGGGTAACTTACATTGATCTCTAAATATCTGTGTAATATGTCTAAAAAATTTAGTAAATTACGGTTAAAAATCACATTCAAGCTTGATGTTTTTCTTTTTGGTCTAGCTACTTAATAACTGGACAATTATTTTCAACTCATAAAAACATCGAAGAGCCAATTTTTCCTGCTTTCTTCTGTTTTCTTCAAACTATTTGTAGTATTACTCAGGGCATTGTTCTCCAGGACATTCACGGATGTACTGCATAATATCACTCATTTTCGCGCTGGCCATTGCTACAGACATATCTGCGCTTCCGTAATAAATGCGGAGTTCATTATCCATAAGGATCCATCCACACGGGAAAACAACATCATTAACGTCTCCAGTACGTTCATACATTTCACGAGGCCCGAAAACCCAGCCTTCTGATCTATGGAGCACTTTCGTGGGATCTTCAAGGTCAAGAAGGGCAAGTCCGAGCCGATAGCTCCTTTTAGATGTTGTCTGACGTACTCCATAATACATGATTAACCATCCATCAGATGTTTGCAATGGCGGAGTGCATAATCCAATTTTACGGGCATCCCACCATCCTCCTTCTCGAGCATACAGAAGAACCTCATGTTCTCCCCAGTATTTCATATCAGGCGAAAAAGATATCCAGATATTTGCCTTTGCACCCATAATGTTAGATACTGGCCTGTGTAACATTGCCCATCTGTCATTAAACCGTACAGGAAAGAGAGCAGCATCTTTATTTTCAGGTGGCATGATAGGTCCGACTCGTTCAAAATTATCGAAATCTTCTGTATAGGCAAGAGACGTTAATGGACCAGAGTCCGAATAAGCCGTATATGCTATAGCCCATTTTTCCATCTCATCAATGTAAGTTATACGCGGATCTTCAATACCATATATCTCTTCAGAATGATATGTTGGATCCGAGGTAAAGGTCGGTTCGGGATCAATTTCCCAATTGTCAATTCCATTCTTACTTCTAGCTACTGTAAGATGAGAAAAACCTCTGTGGTCCTCAACCCGTACCAGTAATATAGTTGTATTGTCAACCATAACCGCTGCAGGGTTAAACACCGAACTGACTTTATACGGCCAGTAATCAACGGTGAGTATCGGATTATTTTTATGTCGAACAAATAGTTCCCCACGATTTTTCCATATCATATTATCCCCATTCCTCCTGATTTAGAACCTATCTTGAATCAACTGTAAATTGCTGTGATCAACTGTAAATTATACAATTGGCCACACATATACAATCTGGGTAATGCCAGATATCTGATTATACTAAATATTATAGACTTATTGTGAGATTAAAACACACTCTTACTGACTTTTGGATAAGCTCTAAGTTTGGGGATAAACTCATTATGTAATGTAGATACAATCTGCAGGGAATCCACAACTACGTCTGGAGCAGGAACTCTTTCAGCCTATCCCTTTCAATCCCTGACGGGAGAATCGGTCTAACCTCGCCCATAAATTCTTCAACTTTATTCATTTTAAGCTTCTCAAGCAAACACGATACTCTTTCTTTTGCACGTTTCTGATGATTGCGTATCCAGAATGTTGCCTTCCCTGCTTTCTCAGGTAGAAGAAGAGAGTGATGTTTATCTCATCCTTTCAGATATGGTACTTGATTTGCGGCAGTTGAATGCGATTATCTTTTGTAGATAGTTACCTCGTGAATATAGTTACTTATCTGAAACAAATGATGAAATATATTGAAAATAATATTAGGCTTTACTATAGATAAAAATAGTAGGAAATATTTACTTAATTTTGGGATCTGGGGAAAATAAATGAGAAGTAAGATTTTTTCGACTTCGTTAGCTTTTGCTCTTTTGTTACTGGTCACAACAGTCGCATCAGCTGGACAGGAAATTCAAATTACACCGTATGGCGAGAGAGGCTTTAATCCTGCCATTTATGATAATAAAATTGTATGGTTGGACAATTACTTCAATGGAAGTCTCCACCTGCGGGATTTGTCTACAGGCAAAGAGATACAGATCACTGAAGATCCATGGTACTCATATCTTGCTATATATAACGATAAAATAGTCTGGGAATATGGAGGACAAAATATCTCTTTGTACAATATCTCTACAAATAATAAAACTCTGCTTTCAATTCCTGATCTACAAACCCAGGGGTCAAAAGACTCTTTGGCTATCTATGATGACAAAATAATATGGAGAGACTGGGGTAGGTACCGAGACATCTATATGTATAATCTCTCCACTTATAATAAAACTCGAATTACAACTAACCAATTAACCAAGGACCCTGCTATCTATGGAGACAAGATAGTATGGCAGGACGAGCCTAGCTTTGGTTTTGGAAGTGTATCTGGTAATATTTACGTGTATAATCTATCGACTTCCAATGAAACTCGAGTTACAACCAATAAATTAGCATCAAGCCCTAAAGTCTATGGTGACAGGATTGTGTACATGGAAGGTAACAATATCTACTTCCATAATCTCTCAACTTCTATAGAGACTCAGATAACCTTCAATGGGTCACGAAAGGATAAGCTTGCTATCTATGGTGACAGGATAGTGTGGCAGGATTACCGCAACGGAAATTGGGATATATACGTGTATGATCTCTCTGCCCATAAAGAAAATCAGATTACCAGTGATGAATCAGATCAACTTAACCCTGCTATTTACGGTGACAGAATAGTGTGGGAAGATTATCGTAATGATAGAGAAAACAGGTACTATTGCAGTATATACATGTACGATTTCTCAGCTAAACCTACAATGCCCTTTGCTTCTTTTTCTGCTAATATAACATCTAAATCCGGAAATATGCCGTTAACTGTATTATTTACTTATAATAGCACAGGTGGAACTCCAACATCCTGGTATTGGGATTTTGGAGACGGTATAAACTCAAAACATGCTCAAACAGCCACACACACATTCAAAAAACCTGGGACATATGATGTTAGTCTTACAGTAACCAATTTCGCAGGCAATAGTACGCTGAAGAAATCAAATTATATTACTGTCACTCCTCCACAAGCCCCTATCGCGGAATTCTTTTCTCCAGAAGTATATCACGCTGACACTTATGGAGGGTCAATTCCCGCAAAAAACGTATCATTTGTAGATAATAGCACAGGTTCGCCTACCTCCTGGCTTTGGGACTTTGGGGAAGGTAATACCTCAACAGAGCAAAATCCAACCCATATGTATGATGTAGGAGGAGGATATACCGTTAATCTAACTGTTAAGAACGCTGTGGGTAGTAATACGACAAGTAAGTATGGATATGTACTTGTTGGCTTGGGTGATGGGTCTGTTGCTCGAGAATCTTTCTCCTCAAGTGTAACATCCGGAGATGCACCACTGAAAGTAACGTTCTATGGAGGAACCGGATATTCCAATGATTGGACTTTTGGAGATGGTTCTCAACAAGGCGTTGGTGAGAACCAAACAGTAGAGCACACATATCTGGAGCCTGGACAATATACCGTGAGCTTAGATGAGTACAATGCCGGCGGTAGAGCTGCGATAACAAAATATCATTATATTACTGTAACCGGACTTACAAGGCCATTTGCTTCTTTTACTTCAGAAAAGGTGTCTGTTCCAAAGTCACTGACAATAGTATTTACTGATACAAGCATTGGAAAGCCTACTTCTTGGTACTGGAATTTTGGAGATGGAGATTCTTCAACCGAACAGAATCCAACCCACACATATTCTGCAGCAGGAAACTATACGGTTTCCCTCACAGCAAGTAATGATAACAGTACAAATTCAACGTTTAGAGTAATCGATGTATTCAAAACCACAGGACCATTTGCATATGTTACTAGTGGCGACAATATCTCTGTAATCGATACAGCCACAGACAAAGTAGTAGACACAATGGATATGGGAAGTAGTTTATTGGGACTTGCAGTCAATCCGACAGGAGCAAAGGTATATGTTACAAACAGTGGCAACAACACGGTCTCTGTAATTGATACAAACATAAGCAAGGTTATAGCCACCGTTAAAGGATTAAGTTCGCCTTATGCAATTGCAATTACTCCAGACGGAAAAAAGGCATATGTTACGAACAACAGAGGCGCTGTCTTTGAAAATGGCACAGTCTCTGTCATTGACACAGGCACTAATACTGTTACGGATACAGTTAAGGTAGGCAGCGTCCCTCATGGAGTTACAGTTAGCCCGGATGGAGCAAAGATATATGTGGCAAATGAGGACAAAACAGTCTCTGTAATTGATACAGCAACAAACAAAGTTACAGCTACGCTCAATGTAGGACAGTATCCTGATGGGATTGCGATCAGTCCGGACGGAACAAAGGTATATGCGGCCAATGGTGGCAGCGACAACGTCTCTGTAATTGATACAGAAACAAATAATGTTACAGCTACGGTACCTGTAGGAGATAATCCTGTTGGAGTTGCGATCACTCCAGATGGAACAAAGTTATATGTGACAAACTATAGGGGAAATACTACATCTGTAATTAACACAACAACCAATACCGTGATAGCCACATTGCCAGGAGATGGTCCTTACGGAGTATCAGTCACTCCGGATGGGAAAAAAGTATATGTAACAAACTTAGGCTATGATCTTTCCGGCAAAACTGTTTCTGTGATTGATACAGAGACAAATACTGCTATAGCTACAGTTAAAGTAGGAAGCTATCCTAGAGAAGTTGCAGTCGCCCCAGATGGGAAAAAGATGTTTTCTGCCACAAAAACCGTAGTTCCAAAGTAACCAGTGATAAACCTACTCTTTTATAATGAAATGAAGTTGTGGAAATTGAAAAAAACAACCGACTAATAACGAAAAGACAAGTTGAAGTAAAAGTACTCATGGGTTTGGAATAATTTATGTGATAACTGGATTTCTTTACGTGTTTCTAAATAATGGAAATAAAAAACATTAAGTGTTGGATAGAAAAACATTAAGTGGTAGATAAAAATTTTAATTTAGTGTGAGGAGTAGGATTCGAGCCCACGAAAACCTTCGTAAACGGATCTTAAATATTATTCAGTTTTGAAAATCGAGGTATAAAGAATATGAGAGTACATTTAGTGTTAACATAACTTAAGTTTTAGGGGGGTATTGGGAATAAATGAAAAATAAGCAAAAGTTGTATTCAATAGCTTTAGCTTCAGCAACTTTAATTTTTTTGTTTTCAATTTTAATCTCATCCGTGGCGTCAGCGGCACAGGTGACGAGAATTGGTAATGGATCTGATCCTGCTATTTATGGTAACAAGGTAGTATGGACAAGTGGGGGTGTTATTCACCTCTATGATTTGACCTCGAAAACAGACACTACAGTTAGCTCTTCTGCAGCATCTCATCCAGCTATCTATGGCAATGTAGTAGTGTGGCACGATGAAAGTAATGGAATGCCAAGATTAACTGTCTACGACATTAAAACTGCTGGCAGATCTTACATTACTAAAGATGTAGACATCAGGAGCATCCCTGCTATTTACGATAACAGAATCGTTTGGAGTGCAAATTACAATGAATCAACTCATAATCACAGCATATATATGAGGGATATCTCTAATTCAACACAAACCTGGATAGCAGAAGGAGAAGGATATTCATCGGATATATACGGCACGAAAATAGTGTACTCAGCCGAAGGTAGAAGTATGAGAGACATCTTTTTGTATGATATAACTAACAAGAAAACCATAACAGTAAGCCCGTATTCAGGTTCTATTCAAATTCCACATATGTATGGCAATAAAGTAATTTGGATAGACAATTTCATAGGAAGTGGATATATTGACATGTACGACGTTGTTACTAAAAAAGCAACAAAGGTTACAAGTGACCATACAGTTAATACCTTGAATGGGTCCGAGGGTCTTGAGACTGGCTGTGATACCGGTACTCATTTTGATATAAATGGGGACAAAATCGTATATTCAAAATCTGCCGATAACCAATTTGGTTATGCGGGTGTATACGTTTATGGTATTCCTTCAGCAGAAAGTACTCCAGTCTATATTTATCCAAGAGGGACTGACACAACGCCTGATATCTACAACGATACTATTGTATGGGGAATAGACGGTGATCATAGTGGATATGGTGGGGTTAATGATACTGGCATCTATATGTGTGATCTTTCTGTCACAAACACCTTACCACCTGTAGCTGAATTTACTGCAAACAGAACCTATGGAGCTGCACCTCTAGTTGTGTTATTCACCGATACCAGCACTGGTGGAGTACCGACTTCCTGGATTTGGGATTTTGGTAACTGGACTTACTCAAAACATGCCATGAATGCAACCCACACGTTTACAAAACCAGGGAATTATACAATCAGTCTGATTGCGGGAAATAACGCCGGTAATAATAAAGTAATGAAGCCAAATTACATAGTCGTTACTAATCCATTTCCAGTTGCAAACTTCAGTAGCAACGTTACCCATGGTTATCCTCCTCTCTCAATTCAATTTACTGACCTTTCACAAAATGCAACTGGATGGAACTGGGATTTTGGAGATGGAAGTAATTCTACACAAAGAAATCCAATTCATGAATATGCAGATCCAGGAATCTATTCAGCTAATCTGACAGCAACCAATGAAAATGGTACAGATTCAAAGTCAACTACAATAACAGTAATGCAGCTAGTTGGTGTAGGTCCATATGCATATATTACGAACTCCGGCGACAACAATGTCTCAGTAATTGACACGGCTACTAACAAGGTTACAGCTATGATTCCTGTAGGAGACGATCCTGTGGGAGTTGCTGTTACACTGGATGGAAAAAAGGTATATGTCACTAACTTTTTTGACCATACTATATCTGTAATTGACGCAACAAAAAACAAAGTTACAACTACAATTCCTGTAGATGACGCTCCTCGTGGAGTTGCAGTTTCCCCTGATGGGAAAAGAGTATATATGCCACATTCCGATATGGGAAATTCCAGCAACAATACGATCCTCATTATAGACACGGCTACCAACGAGGTTACAGCCACAATTCCTGTCGGAATTAGCCCTACTGGAGTTGCTATCGCACCGGATGGATCAAAGGTGTATGTGGCGAATTCAGGCAGCTATCCAAGCTACGAGGGTACTGTCTCTGTAATTGACACAGCAACAAACACTGTTATAGCCACAATTCCTGTAGGAAACTATCCTCATGAAGTTGCAATAAGTCCGGATGGGAAAAAAGTATATGTGGCGTGCGACGAAGGAAGCAATAACGGATATATCTATGTAATTGACGCAGTAAAAAACAAGGTTACAGCCACAGTACTTGTAGGAAATACTCCGAGTGGAGTTGCAGTCACACCGGATGGATCAAAGGTATATGTGACTAACTACCTTAGCAATAATGTCTCTGTAATTGACACATCGACAAATAAGGTTACAGCAACTATGAATGTAGGACGTGGTCCTATCTCCTTTGGGCAGTTTATAGGTTCTCTCCAAGCATAACCAATATTTCTCTGTTGCAGACTCAATAGCAACGTTATAGAGGGTCATGCTCCCCTGATAGTAAAGTTTAAGATATGTCCCAGAAAACAACTTCAAGGATCTGGGACTTCAGTGGCAACGGACAGCTCGATTCCAGTGATATAAATCCGGTTTATGTATACGTAAATGCTGGAACTTATACTGTCAATCTAACTGTAAGCAACGAAAATGGAAATGTCTCAAAAACTGCTGTGATAACTATATTTGAAGAAAGTAGCTCAAGCAGTGTCAGTAGTGGGGAAAATAGCCACAGCAGCGGAGGAGGTGTGGGGCTCCCCTGAACCTCAAAGTAGTGTCCAAGTAAAGGAACTCTCACAAGCTACTGTTATAAATGGGAAGCCTATAAAGTTTGATTTCACAAAGAATGCAACCTGTATTGTGTATCCGAGTACACCAGTTTTTGGGATATATTACGGAATAGCAAGTCTGTTTACGGTACTTCTTTATAAAAGGAAGTAAAAAGTAAAATCCAAAACTCTACGTAAAAAGTCAGTGCGAGGGGTGGGATTCGAACCCACGAATACCTTCGTAATCAGATCTTAAGTCTGACGCCTTTGACCTGGCTGGGCAACCCTCGCACAATGATGAATATATTTTTATTTTTGCCTGTTCTTACATTTCTTTGCTTTTTATTCTTTTGGTTGGATTTACTCCCTGCTTTTATTTAGTCCTGCATGTTAGGTCTTAAGTATTATTCAGTTTTATTCAGTTTTGCAAAAAATAGGAATAAAGAACTAGTTAGTAGATAATTGAAGACTCACAAGTGATACTCCTTTTTAAAGTCTTTCTTGAAATAAAAAATCTTTTCCACATGAGTAAACATTGGTTCTTTCCTGAACTCACTCTAATTTGCAAGTCGTAAGTTTACCTTTATCAATAACAAAAGGGAAGAATTTTCATTTTTATGCAAATTTGCAGTTATATTTTAGAACTTTAAATTATCATCGTATTGAGCAACTGTTACAGGTTAAAATTCAAAGGAGATGGTTTTAAGATTATTGAAAAGTATAAACTGTTGAAACTATTTTAATGACCTATGAAGAAGGAAAAATAAGTGAAAGATAAAGAAAATATCCATCCGATAGCTTTAGCTTCGATAACCGCTGTTTCTTTTTTAATTATCGTTCTGTCTACAGCTTCGGCAGCTACTGAACAAAATGTTTGGCCCAAGATCACTGAAACTCGGATCACCACTAGTGGATTTGCATACAGTCCTGATATCTATGGTGACAGGATAGTGTGGATAAATAAGAGTAATGGAAAACACGATATTTACATGTACAATCTTTCTACTTCTAAAGAAACTCAGATCACAACCAATAGCTCATATAAGGGTGAGCTTGCTATCTACGGGAACAGGATAGTGTGGAAGAATTATCTCAATGGAGAACCCGATATCTACACGTATGATCTCTCCACTCATAAGGAAACTCAGATAACTAATGGAACGGGCTATCCAACGGACTATGACATATATGGTGACAGGATAGTGTGGCATGATAATCTTAATAACAGTATCTACATGTACAATCTTTCTACTCACAAAAAAACTCAAATTCCCACCAGCGGAACAGCATACTATCCTGCTATCTACGGTGACAGGATAGCGTGGATTTCTGAAGGGAACATTTACTTGTATGATCTCTCCACCTCCAAAGAAACCCAGATAACAACTGGCAAGACAGCATACAATCCTGCTATTCATGAAGACAAGATAGTATGGGAAGATTATCGTAGTGGTCATAACATCTACATGTACAATCTTTCTACTTCCCAAGAAACTCAGATAACCACCAGCGGAATAGCATACAATCCCGATATTTATGGCGACAGGATAGTATGGCGGAATGGGCGTTCCGAAAACGTTGTTGTCTATATTTATGATCTTTCTACTCCTAAAATAACTCGTATCACCACCGCTAAATCAAATCAGATACAACCTTCAGTCTACAATGATAGGATTGTATGGTTGGATAATCGAAATGATAATAATGACGATATCTACATGGGTACTATCTCAGGATTCAAAACACTTGTAGCAAACTTTAGTAGCAATGTAACCGGGGGTTTTCCTCCTCTTTCTGTGAAATTTATAGATCTTTCAGAAAATGCAACAGAATGGAACTGGAACTTTGGGGATGGGAATAATTCAACAGACCAGAATCCAATGCATACTTATTCTTCAGCAGGGAACTACACCATTAACTTAACCGCAACCAATGGAAACAGTACGGATTCAAAACTTTATACAATAGACTCAAAACTTGATAAAATAACTGTAATACGACCTGTTGCTTATGCATACATTACTACTTCCACGGGTGTTTATGTTATTGACACTACCACAAATACTGTTACAGCCAGGATAAATACAGGATCATCTACTCATGGAGTTGCAGTTAGTCCGGATGGAACAAAAGTATATGTGACTAATGATGTCAGTAGCACTGATAATAGCACTGTCTCTATAATTGATGCCTCCATAAATACTGTAACAGCCACAGTGCCTGTAGGGAAATGGCCTTATGGAATTGCGGTCAGTCCGGATGGAAAAAAGGTATATGTGGCAAACGAAGGCAGCAATAATGTTTCTGTAATTGATACAGCTACAAGTAAGGTAACAGATACGGTAAATACCAGAATCTCGCCTTATGGAGTTGCAGTTACTCCTGACGGAACAAAAGTATACGTGACGAACTCTTGGAATAGAAATGTTTCCGTGATTGATACTGCAACAAACAAGGTTACAGCCACGGTGAACACGGAAGATGGCACCTATGGAGTTGTAGTCAGTCCAGATGGAAAGAAGGTATATGTGGCAAACTACCGCAGCAAGAACGTCTCTGTAATTGACACTGCTACAGACACAGTTATAGCTACAATAGAGGTGGGGTATGGTCCCATTGGACTTACAGTCACGCCGGATGGAAAAAAGGTATATGTGGCAAACGAGGACAAAACTATCTCTGTAATTGACACTGCCACAAACACAGTTATAGCCGTAGTAAACGTGATAAGTGAGCCTTTTGGAATTGCAGTTACCCCCGATGGGAAAAATGTATATGTTGCAAACAAAGGTATGTACTTTGAAAATATTTCCTACTTTGATCATAATGTCTCTGTAATTGACACAGACACAAATACCGTTAAAACAGTAGTTGCAGTAGGATACACTCCTATCGCCTTTGGACAGTTTATAGGGAAAAAATCAACCCTTCCTATTAATGCACCAGTATCTTATATAGCAGACTTCAGCGCCAATGTTACAAGTGGATATGCTCCTCTTTCCGTCCAGTTTACAGATAGGTCGGGAAATGCAACAGGATGGAACTGGGTTTTTGGAGATGGGGTAACTTCAACCGAAAAGAATCCAATGCATACTTACTCAACAGCAGGAAACTATACAGTTAATCTAACAGTGAATAATGCAAAAGGAACTGCCTATAAAACTAATATAGTAACTGTATTTGAGGAAAGTAGCTCAAACGGTGGCAGTAGTGGAGGAAGTAGCCATAGCAGTTTTATTGGTGGAGCAGGTGGCTCTCTTGAACCTGCAAGTAGTGTTCAGGTAAAAGAACTTTCACAGGCTTATGTTACAAGCGGAAAAACTGTAAAGTTTGATTTCCCAAAGAATGCAACCTGTGTCGTATATGTAATCTTTGATGCAAAAAAGACCTTTGGTAAGACTACAACCATTGCTGAACAGCTCAAAGGGAAATCTTCTCTGGTTTCCGGACTGCCCGAAGGTGAAGTCTACAAATCCTTTAATATCTGGGTCGGAAACGGAGGGATTGCAACCTCAAAGAATATCGAAAACCCAGTTGTTTGCCTCAAGGTTGAAAGATTTTGGGTAACGGACAAAAATATTGATCAGGATTCTATCACTCTTAACAGATACAACGATAAAAAATGGGAACAATTCCCAGTAAACCTGTTAATGAAAGACAACAAGTACTTATATTTCACAGCCAAAACTTCAGGTTTCTCTTCATTTGCAATAACTGGCACAGTGAAACCATCTGAAGAAGCTGTAACGAAAATAGAGATTGATTACCCTGAAACAATTAATAAAAACAATACAGAAAATAAAGAACCACAAGCAGAACAAAAAGATATCCTGAAAACGACAGGATTTGAAATATATTATGGAGTAGCTAGCCTCCTTGCAGTACTCCTGTATAAAAGAAAGTAAAAAACGAAATTCAAAGTTTTATGTAAAAAAGTTAGTGCGAGGGGTGGGATTCGAACCCACGAAATCCTTCGATACCGGATCTTAAGTCTAATATGAAATACGATACTAGACCTAGATACTTATTTATTGGATGTGTGCCTTTAATTATTTATGAGAAAGCTAGCGGAGTTTAGCGAACCTAATAAAGAAACCATGGATAGGTACCTTAAGCATATGCACTTAATCGGAAAGAGAGAGCGCACAATTTACGGCGAAAGCTGGAACTTAAAACCTTTTTTTGATTTCCTTGAAGGAAGACCTGTCCATGAAACCAGCCGGGAGGATATCGAAGAGTATATTATTGACCGAAAAAAGAAGGTTAGCCCAACCACAGTACACAATGGAATCATTTCGCTAAGATCATTCTTTAAATGGCTGAAGCCAGGTAATGACTTCTTTTCAGGAATAAAGAGCAAGCAACCTAAAAATAATTTACCTGTAGATGAACTTCTTTTATCACATGATGTAATTATGCTCAGGGATGCAGCAAATAATCAGAGAGACAGGGCCTTAGTAATGGTGCTCTGGGACTCTGCGGCCAGGAAAGGCGAGCTCTTGAACATAAATATAGGGCATATTCAGCTTGACAAATACGGAGCTGCTGTTATAGTTAATGGGAAGACAGGAAAAAGAAGGATAAGGCTCATTGACAGTGTTCCTGACCTACAGCTATGGCTTAACATGCATCCGTTAAGAGACGATCCTAACGCACCTGTGTTTATCACAGACAGGAAATACGATGGGAATTACCGGAGACTCAATGAGCAAACTGTAAATAATATGCTTAACGGACTTGCCGAAAAAGCCGGAGTAAAGAAAAATGTTTATCCCCATGCATTTAGGCATGGCAGATTAACGGATCTTGCTAAAAGAGGATTTAATGAGATGGAGTTAAGGATATTTGCAGGATGGACTAAAGAAAGCGGGATGCCTGCAACCTACCTGCATCTCTCCGGAGCAGACATTGAGAAAAAAATCCTTGAAAAAAATGGAATCATTGAAGATAATAGCAAGGAAAGGGAAGAGGAGCTTAAGCCTATGGAGTGCCCCAGGTGCAAGACAAAGAATCCAGCAGGCGCGAAATACTGTTTTACTTGCTCTATGATCTTGGATCATAAGCTCGCGGTAGAAGTGCAGGACGTAAAAACTGAAACAATGGGAGAGGTTGACAGCGCTAAGATGTTGGAATTATTAAACTTTGTGAAAAAATTCAGTGAAAAACAATAATTTTGCTATATCAAGAGTGGGGAAGGTAACTGCCAGTCCTTTACATATGGTCTGACAATTACTATCAATAATTACTGAATTCCTTCTTTTTCAATTTAAAGGCTTTATAGGTCTTATTTTTTACATGTTTATTCCTTGAAGTTGAACTGTCGGACAGCCTCTTTAGGGACGGCAGTATGCAATTTGATGTTTAATCCTAATAATTATTGAAGTTATGCTAAAAAGAGAACTTCTTTATCTTCCGGATCAAAGTATAATTTATAGAACGACAGATAAAAGCTATTTTCTCCCATTCGAAAATTATGATAAGCCCTATATGCGGACACTAAATCTGTTTCTAGGTTAGCAGCAAATTTTGCAAAAGATCTCTCTAATGAAGCCAAGAAAGCTTTTTCTATAGGGGATTCTAAATTATTTTGGAAATCTTGTAGAAGGTAGCTTTTTAAAAATTCGTTGTAGCATAAAATATGACTAATTGCTTGGCGAGATTTTATCTCTATAATTTTATGGTACAGTTCTTTAGGATAGTCTTCAACTATTGTTTTGTACACATTTTCAGCTATTTTATTAGACATTTCTTTCCGGACTTCTTCAGATATATTTATTACAATGTTAGAGTTTTTTTCCAGCATTTCATTTATTATCTCTTCGGCCATTGTATGGGACATTTTAATAATTAATGTTTTTTGGGAGTCCTCTTGTGATTCAATACCCCAAAGAGAAGAATTCTCTTCCAGCATTTTCTCGAACATTTCTTTTGATATTTCAATATCTGGGGTTATAGTAACTCCTTTTATAAACGTTTCATAAACATCATTAATGTTTGTTCTAAGAGATTTATCTTCAAAATAACCTCCGGAAAGCTGGTAAAATCTATACGTTTGAGAGTAAACAGTCTTAAAATCGCCATCTAAACACATATCAAAAAATTTAGGGGACACTCGTAATTGAACTCGTAATTTATAATCGCTCAAAAAATTTGGCAAAAAATCTAGATCTGCCCCGATTTCTTCAACTGACATTAGAGATAAAGACTTTCCATATTCGTTAAGCCTTATCTCAGAGAAATACTTTTTAATCTTTTTCAAATTCTCAAACTTTGTTATATCCCATTTGTTCCCGTAATCATCAGCGACAAGGTCAAACTTTTCTATACAATGATCCTTATTTAATTTTTCCAAGTGGTCTTTGATGTTTCTCTTGTTTACTATTCCGTATTTTTCTCTTAAGTGATTTCGTATTTCTGACCCTGGTACAGCATCGTTTTTATCAAGAATATACTTGATAATTTCGATTTTTATCTCATTCTTTTTATAATGTTGCCCTTGACTTCTTTTAGTTATTTCATTTTCTTCCATATAAACAGCATATGTTTTGGGATATTAATATGTTTTGATTTTATGGATTTATTATATGACATATATCTTGTTTTTAATACCCCCGGGGGGTATTAAAATTGAAAAAAATACATTTAAACTGAAAAGCATATGCTAGTAATGGTGATAAATATCTTTAAAGTTGTAACTCGAAAAATTCAGAAAGTAAGATACTCCTACCTAGTCTCCTTACCTGTTGAATGGATAAAGCATAAAGGAATAGGCAAAAGCGACTCACTAAATATAGAAATGCAGACCGATGATAGTTTGAAGATTTTTCCGGCTCCGGTCACCCGCCAAGATGAGAAAGGAGCCGAAAGCTCAACACCAGCTAATAAAAAAGAGGTGCTAGCATGCAGATAATAACACAAGAAAATATAAGTTTTGCTACTTGGGCAGCACAAACTTATGCAACAAAAAAAGAAGCCGTAGATTTCCTAGAAAACAGCTTAGACCCCTTTGAAAAAGCAATAGGTACTTTAATAAAACAATATGCGGGGGCTGAAATCAATGCTTAAAAACGGAACCGTGGCCATGGGTAGTTGGCCACAGGTCAAAACCGTTTATTATAACCCTTTGTTATATTTGCCCATTTGGTTTATTAGCTGTTCAGCATCTGGGATGATAGCATGATGGGGAAACCTGTGATATGCAATTCCACAGGAGTCGAGGTAATTAAAAGCAAGAACTGCAACAGTATTTATCATTATTGGGCGAGGCTAAAGAAAGAGTCGGAGAACTACAACAGGGCGCAAATTACCAGATCTTACCGACTGGAAGGGGATTTTAAATGCAGGCCTGTGATATCTTTCCCACGGAACCTGTGTTCAGTGAGTATATTGACTATGATGCTCTTGAGGAATTCCGCAAAAGCCTTCAGGCTCACAAGGAACTAAAGACGGCGGGTCCAAGGGTATTTCAGGAGGCTTTTTTAATGATTCTAAAAGCTCTGGAAGTCTTCTATAGTGAAAGGCAGAATAATAGGTCTGTATACCTTTGTGATGTGTACAGAGAGCAGGAAGCGAAACTGGACAGGAGGGCTTAACATATGGCTCGCCGAGAAAATATCAAACCCTGCAAAAAGCAACCTGTGAACTGCAAAAAACGCTGTTGTTCTGAATGTTGTGCTTTAAGAGAAAATGAGAACGCTATGAGAAATCTATTCACCTCCGACTTAATTTTAAATCCGGAGACTTGAAAATGGTTTCTGGTTCTATTTTTGACCAAATGGATATAATAAAAATTATTGAATATTATGGAATTAGGCTAACAAAAGAAGGGAATATATGGTACGGATCTATCCCCCCTGTTGGCAGTACCGGGAAAAGCCTCCATGTTTGGTCTAGTACAAACACTTGGTACTGCAACAAAAATCATGTAGGGGGAGGGATTCTCGATTTCATCCAATACATGGATAAAGACCTCACCAAGAGGCAAGCTTTTGAGAAAGCTGCAGAAATTTCAGGAATCCAGCCAGCTTCTCTCTCAGAAGAGCAAGTAGACAAGCTAACCGAAAGAGAAGACGTCTACAATACCCTCACTTCAGCTGCTAACATCTATCACACAGGCCTGAATGAAGAGAGTTATGATTTCATCTTTCATCAGTGGGGGATCACCAAAGATTCAGCAAACGAGTGGAACCTGGGGTATGCTTCCACTGAAAGAAACCTCAAAGAGCTTAATCCTGCAAACCTGGTTAAGACAGGCTTAGCCAATCCAACCAGCACTGGAAACCTTGGTGGGGAGTTTTACAGGGGCAGAGTCATTTTCCCCTTTACGATCAATGGGAAAGTTGTCAACATGGCAGGCAGGCAAACCCCGAAAACCCCAGTTGACGACCATGCACGATACAAGTACCTCCGGACAAAATCTGAGAACAAAAATGAGCAGATTTCTGAGTTTGTGGGAGGTACCAGCTTTTTTGGTGAAGACAAAGTTAAAAGAGAGAAAACCTGTTGCCTTACAGAAGGCCTGGCTGATTGCATTGTTGTCAACCAATTTGGGTCTCCCTGTATGGCAGTTGGATCCACTGGGGTCTCAAAGGAAAAAATACCTCACTTAATAAATCTTCTTCAAACTAAGGTCCAGGTTTACATCTGTTTTGATGATGACGAGAACGGATCAGGGCAAAAAGGAGCCCTAGCTGTAGGACAGCTTCTTTTTGATGCAGGTATCAAGGTAAAAATCATTGATCTCCCCAGAGGCTCAGAGAAGAAGATGGATATTGCCGAGTTTATGAAAGGCAAAGCAGCTGAGGACTTTGAGGCTCTTAAAGAGAAGGCTCTGAGATTCATACCTTATGCCTTGGGATTCTGTCCTAAGTCTGACTCGAAAGTAGAAAATTTGGAAACTGCCGAGGAATTCATAAAACAAAGAATGCTTAGCATCAGCCCAGCGCACCGGGAAGCATATATTACAGACGATATTAAACGTTATTTCGGCTTTACCAACAAAGAAACGCCGTGTCTTATCAAACTAGCTAATTCCTTGGTTCAAGAGAGCAAAACAGAAAAATCTGGTTTTGAAGAAGATAGCTCTAATCAACAGGAAGACGGCCTTGAAAGCACTTTACTTGATTCTCTTAAATCCCACACCGGGAAAGGTCTGTTTGCTTGTGAAACATGGGTAAATGAGTTTAAGTACAGTATTGCGAAGCTGCAACCGGAATACTTAAGCAAGAAGCTTGTGGACCCGAGAACTAAAGTCTATAGTCATGAAAAGTTCATGATTGCAGTTAAAGCAAGCTTCCAGTTATCTGTATATGAGACTGAAGAGATTTATAAAAAAATCCGGGGGATAAATGACACTTACCATCAAGAAAAGAGAAGATTAAGTAGTATATTAATCCGGCTTCAAAACTACTCTCCATATGTCCGAAGCAAAGCTGAAAGGGTGCTCATAAAGGGGAACCCTCTTAAGTTTATTCAAAACACATGGAAAAAATCACATGTTGGGGATAATGCAGTGGGGAAAACTTTGCCTGTGTGTGTCGCCAGTGCTTATATTATTGGGGACAATGCTGGACTTTCGTTAATAATTACAGGACCTAGCGGAAAAGGTAAGTCCAACGCTGTTAATGATTTTTTTGACTTGCTTCCCCCTGGTATAGCCGTAAGATCCGGGTTCTCAGATAAATATCTCTACTATTCGGAAAGTATTCTTCCAGGGAGTATTTCTTTTCTTGATGATAGAGAGTTGTCCCCACAGATGAAGGAGTTCTGTAAAAACTCCATGACTAATTTTCAAAAACCTGCTGTGTGGGGGACTGTCATCAATGGGGAACCCAAGGAATTAACTGCCCCTGAAAGGAATGTTTTCATTTTTTCTTCTGTTGCTGGACTCAATGACGACCAAATGGAGAACAGGTGCCTGCAGTGTGAAATAGACTCAAGTGCTGAGCAGGACGCAGATGTTGCAGAACAGCAACGAAACAGAGAAATTGCAGACACTTCAAAGAAATTCAAAAATAGAATAGAAATCTGCAAATGTATTTATGACCTGCTTGGGCTGCTTACATATGAAATTAAAATACCTTTTGCGCAAGCTATCAACTGGACTCACACCCACAACCGCAGGAACCAGCCTAAATTTTTTGACATTATCAGGGCTGTCTGCCTTTATAAAATAAATCAGCGAAAGTGCATTAATGGATTTTATCTTGCAGAGCCAGAAGACTACAAAAAAGCTTGTGAGATATATAAAGAGACCGCTGTCCAAAATAATACAAACCTTACAAAAAAAGAACAGGAAGTAATTGACCTTTTTATAAAAAAGAATCAGGAGAGCGGATTTTATGATAAAGCCAATAAAATGAACCCTGCGAAAGCAAAAAGGTTGACCTACAAAGAAATAGCGGACAAGGTAGGGATAGCAACCGGAACTGTTAGAAATATGTTCAGTAACAGGGAGGATAGAGGTTACGGGCTGGAAGGTAAAGTTATGGGATTTGGGTCTGAGGACTCTAAGGATGGAACCAGGCAAACTCTGATTTACTACACAGGAAACGTAGAGTTCAAAACCTACGAGACCTTTTCTAGCCTCAAAAGTGATGAAGAAGTTTCTGCCTTCATAGAAAACGCAGAAAAAATCTTTGCACAGGAAACTTCCGAAATAAATGAGATCAAGGAGGAAGCTTTTAAGGATTTAGTGGATGCTATGCCTTCCCTGCCTATTATTAACTGTCACCGAGATCGTTTCAGTAGCAGCAGCCGAAATATCATCACTGCCACCATACTGTCATCAAACGATATGATTACAGATAAAAAAGGTAAAAACAATATCAATATGCATAATAATAATCTAGATGATACTACTGTCACCGTAAAAAAGGAAAATGCCCCCGAGCCACAAATTCACACACACACTGCTTTCGAGAATAAAGAAAATTTTGGAATCAAAAATCTTGAAGACAATATGTGTGAAAATTCTAGTAATACTCTCTTTTCTGAAAATCACGGTGACACTTCATCCAAAAGGCCTGATGATACTGAAATAATATTATCAAGCTCTCTGATGACACTTGATGACAGTGGTGATGGGTCATCTAATGATGCCGAAATCAAAATGGTGACAGATAGACCAGAAGTTTCTAATTTAAGGTATACCACAGAAAAAATAAAAGAATACCTGAATAAAGAGTGCCACGGAAACCCTATAACCAAATCCCTGGATTGCCATATAACAGATTTTAAGAAATACTGTCCTGAGTTTGAGCGGGTGGACAGGGATCACCTAGAATATGTTTTCCACAAGGTCCTGAAATCAATCTCTTCCTCAGACAATAGCCCGAAAAGGGGAGAAACATCTGTTTTAGAGCAGAACCAGCAAGAAGAAAAGACGCTTTCAAAGCCTGCAGCTGAGAAGAAAGGCATTGAGATTCTCAAAAAAGCATTGCAGGCAGAGAAGAAGGGGGCTGTAGTATGAGCTTCCTTTTTCTTGATATTGAAACAATGCGATTTGACCCCAAAAGCAAGAAGCCGGATTACCACAGAGACAAGATAATCACAGTCCAGTTTTTGACTGAATATGGGGATTTTTACATCATTAAAGGCGATGAGCTCAATGATTTACCTGAGTATCGAGAACTCTTAGAAAGTTTTACTATTGTAGGCCATAACCTGAAGTTTGACTGTGGTATGCTAAAACAGCAGTACGGAATCAATATTCACTCTGTCTATGACACTATGATAGCAGAACTCACCTTATCTGGAGGCCCTGCACCTTGGGGTAGTTTTCGCACTCAAGAGGACCATGATAAAAAAGGTATGAAGCTGCAGGATTTAGTTTATCGTTATTGTGACGGGGAAAGGATGAATAAAGGACTGCAGTGCTCTTTCAAGCTTGGGGAAGAGCTAACAGCTGAGCAGATTGATTATTGCCAGAAAGACCTTGAGTATCTTCCTATTATCATGAAAAAGCAGCAGGAGAGGATAGAAGAGCTCAATCTTGAATCTGTAATAGAAACAGAAATGGCTATGATCCCTGTAATGGTGTGGCTTGAGCTGTCAGGGCTGCACTATGATCCTGTGAAGCTAAGAGAGATAACGGCAGAGCTTGAGAGCCTGGAGAAGAGCATGAGATATGAGTTATACGCAGCTTTCGGGACGAGCAAGATCAATCTCAGTTCTCCCAAGGATATGGTAAAGCAGTTCAACATGAAGGGGATTCCTGTCACTTCTATAAGTGTGGATGAGCTCGCAAATTATGAGGATCCTTTGATAAACCAGTACCAAGAGTACAGGAAAATAAAACACCTGATAACTAGTTTTTCTTCAAAGCTACCGGCTCACAGAAACAAATTAACAGGCAGAGTACACGCTGACTTTTTCCAATATGGTACTAAATCAGGGCGGCTTAGCTGTAAGTACCCCAATCTTCAGCAACAACCCAGTAAATTCAAGAAATGGAGAACTATTTTCACAGCTGAGCCAGGAAATAAAATCATAGCCTGCGACTACTCCCAGATAGAACTCAGAATATTAGGAGAGATAGCAAATGAACTCGAGATCATTAAGGCCTATGCTGCAAATATTGACCTTCATGCTTTGACAGCTTCAAAGGTCTTCAATATTCCTATTAAGGAAGTGGGAAAAGACAGTAAAGAGCGCAGTATTGCAAAAACAATTAACTTCGGACTAAATTATGGTATGTCTGCCCTTGGGCTAATAAAGAAGTTAAAGACAGAGGCCGGGATTGAACTCACAAAAACACAGGCACAGGGCTACATAGAGGCGTTTAAAGGGGGCTATCTTTCCATAAGCAAGTATCTTGACAGGATAAGCCAGGAAGGGATTCAAAATAGAATATTAAGAAATGTTGCAGGCAGGCTCTTAATTATTGATACTGATAAAGAGGAAGGGGCAGCAGGCAGGGAAGCAATGAATCTTCCAATCCAGTCTCTCTGTGCGGATATGATAAAAGAGGCCCTTCCGAAAATCCAGGCTAAGCTTGAGCCTATGGGGGTGAAGTTCATTAATACAATTCATGACGAACTTGTTTTTGAATGCAGAGCTGAGCAGGCTGATGAGGTGGCGATCAAAGTAAAAACAATAATGGAAGAGGTAGGAAACAAATACTTAAAACAGATTCCTTGTGTGGCAGATGTTTCTATCTCTGATTGTTGGAAGAAGGGGTGATGGGATGCAGTCACTATTTTTCACTAACTAGCGAGTAGATCCTGAATTAAGTAAGGACTTATCCTTATCCTTTTTAAAAGCTAAAAAGGCCTCGGGTTGACAGCTTAATAAAATATTTGTTGGACTCCGATTATTTCATAGTGCCTGTAAGTTTATCATGATTCTTAAACGATCTCTGTAAAGTTGATGCATATATTAAGACTGGCAGGGGTTACACATCAGTTAAAGGTCCCAAGGGCCATGCTACTTTATTCATAGCAAGAATCCAAGAACACATTTAGCTAATACCACAAGAAGACGATATAATGAGGTATCACATGGGGTTATTTGGAATTTTTGTTTACAAAGAACACGACACTTTAGCTATCCATAAAGCAATAATGAGGACTCTCCAAGTGCAGATTTTTGCAGCTTTGGATATAGTAGATTCGAAAAGAAACGCAGGTCCATCCAAGAGTAATATATTTAGCTTTTAATTTTGTAAAGGAGCAATTGTGATGTTCTTTTCTTCTTTAATTTTGCCACAAGAAATGAGAGCTTGTGGTTTTCAGCGTAAAAGGGCCAGAAGCTACGGAAAAAAACAAAAACCTATTTAATCTTTGAAATAATTTACATTGTAAGATATAAGACATATCTTTATAAAGCGATACTATGAAAAGCGCAATCATCTCCCGTATAAGTCCCACAGAATTGAGTACTCGTGAATCACTATTAAAGGCTAACTCTGATTTAATAGTACAGCTGCAGGGCAGACTGAAGGCAAAACGTTTCAGGCCCCAGGAGGGGGACAACTTGAAACTGGGGTATATGCGTGTACTTCTGCAGGCCTTCCAGGTTCAAAATGCGATCTTGAAGGATTCGGAACTTGAGGACCTTAAGCAAAGGCTGGAAGTTCTGGAAGCTTTGCAGAAGGCTGGAAGCCAGGACAAAGAAGAACTTGCTTACCCTAAATATGATGAAGAGCAGGATGAGGAGTACACAGATTAAGCAATGTAGGGGAATTATCATATGGTCACAGCTACAGACCTGAGAAGAAGAATAGATGCTCTTGAGCGTGGCCCTGGGACTCAGGAAACAAAGATTTTCTTTATAGAGGAAGGTGAAGACCAGGCTTTGACAAAGGCCCAACGGGAAGCTGTCAAGTCTTGGGAGCAGGCTCACCCCTGGGGGCAGGCTCATGTAATAATCTTTGAGGAAGTTGGCCCAGGTTGATGTTTTCAAAAACATATTCATATGTGAATAATAATGTTTTTGTGCCTGTTAGTAAGGGTATGATGATCAAAAACAGTATCCGTAGTTAGATTTTTCTGAAAATAACCTATTACCAGAACTTCCACCAGGGCTTTCTTTCTCCTGGTGCTTCAATGGCTTTCTGATTAATCAAGCTCTGAACCTGCAGCATGTAATTATTGTGCATGGTCCTCAGGTTTTCTTCTCTCTGGCTGGCCTTCTCAAGTTCTGCCTTCAAAGTAGAAATTGCGTTTTTCTAACTCTTCAGATCTGCCCTGCAGGCGCGACAACTCCGATAGGTCCGGAGCTTTCCTTAAGTTCTCTTTCAGGTTTTTTATCTGCCTCTCAAGCACCTCATTCCTGGTTTTTAATATGGGGATTCCCAGGGATATTTCGGGGATCTTCTGATAATCTTCCGGGGATACCTGGGGATCTTCGCTGTTCTCTCCAAGCAATTTCTCAAAGGCTTTAGTTACTGCAATAGTGGGGCTGGTATATCCCGGGGATACAATCTGATCCCATGTTTCTAAAGGTATTCAACATTGAATTTTCTTCTGTCTTCTGTGATCTTCCTCGGTCAAGGGGTCTGCCTTCCGGGGCCAAATTTCATCCATGTATGCATATTGTTCTTCAATCGTCTTAAATTTCGAGGGTCAAAATCTCGCCACCGCTCTCTCATTTCCTCTTCACTCAATACCGTAAAAAATCCTCCTGCTACTCTTGACGCTTTATACTTACTTAAAACCGGACTGGTCAAAAATTAGAAACAAAAGAGTCTCATTCTAAGCCATACTATCCCGCTTTTGTTACATGGTTATATTAGACAAGCCTGGACCGGTCTAAAAACGTCCTGTAGAGGCTTAGAATAAGAGATTTTGAATAACTTCTTTTCAACTTTAACATATTAGTATAAATACCAATATGTATCAACGTATAAATTTAAATACTTATTTGTTATATGGAGTGAAGACAAATAAACTGGGGAGTAACACAATGAACAAGCAAGACTTCAAAATCGGAATGGCTGTAAGATACGAAAATCAGAAGTGGAAAGGCACTGTTATGGGAATTGGGAAAGAGGAAATTGAAGTTATTTTTGAGGGAGACGGAGCACTTGAGCACATTGACCCTTATTATCTGAGGCCTTTCTAAGCCTCCTTTTTTGTGTGTTTATTGCTCTCCTGTGAATAAAAGAGGTGAATTTGAATAATTATGTTATGTCCTATGAAAGCTTACCCTGATCCAGAAGGACCCGGAATAAAATTTGGCCCATGTGATGTTTTTCAATGTGCCTGGCTTGGCGATAACGGAGAATGTGCGATTAAGAATTTATCAGAGATTGCTGATAATTGGCCTAGGTAAAATATAATGAAACATCCAAAACCGCGCGAACCCTTTATATATTCAGAGGAATTCAGGGCAGCTGTATTATCAGCCTTCCCAGGATCAGAACGTATCAGAAGGATGCTGGAAGAAGATTCTTTTTTCCTTGGTCAATCCTTTTCCGAAGGAGGCATACCTGCAATAACTCCAGCTCTGATAATTGCTCTTCTGGAATCCGGGCGGGCTGAAACATTGTTGAGGGTGGCCAGGGATGCAGAGCAAAAACGGCAGCTTTATGAGATGTGGAAAACGGAAGTTTACGAGGGATAAAGATGAGTCAAAGACCTTCAACCAGGCCAAGCAAAACGCAGGAATGGCCTGCAGATCATGGCAGGCTTACCCTGCACCTGAAGCCTTCAGATAGGGTGCTCTTTCGGAAGGTAACAGACAGAGGCCTTCCTGAATCTGTAGGCAGTGCTCACCATGGGAAGAGATGCACTGTAATTACCGGGCATAAGGATGTTGAAGGCCTTCAGGAAGCTGAGAGATCTGGACCTATTGAAATGTTCACTGGGCAAAGCCTGGAAGTCTCAGATAATGATCAGGTATTTTCCTGTGTTGCAGATTCAAGGGGCCTGTTATCCTCTGTGGGACTTCCCATGGCTGGAAAAGATGTTACCATCATCCTGCATCTGCAGGAGCCTGAAGAGGTTAAGAAAGGCCTGGACCAAGAAGTGAAGATAACGAAACTGAAAGCTAAGATCAATAAAGCACAGGCTGAACTAAATAGGCTAACAGAAGAACTTAAGTCCTTAACTGAAGTCTGAAGGCCATATATATTTTAAAAGAGATATCAAAAAACTACATCATCTCCATGCTTGTGGGGAACTCTGTTGAGCAGCAGGTAAAACCTTCTCAGATGTCGGTTCATCCCCACGCTTGTGGGGAACTCTGGGAGTGTTCTAATATGAACAACCTTGAACGCGGTTCATCCCCACGCTTGTGGGGAACTCGTTTATGATAACTATCTAAATGGTTCCCTTGGCGGTTCATCCCCACGCTTGTGGGGAACTCAGCGAGAAGGTGTTTTAAATCTCATAGAGTATCGGTTCATCCCCACGCTTGTGGGGAACTCAATACGGACCGGGGTGTCATCCGGCATGCGAACGGTTCATCCCCACGCTTGTGGGGAACTCGGAGTCGTCAACCGAGGAATTTACCGTGATTTCGGTTCATCCCCACGCTTGTGGGGAACTCAGGAGATCAAAGAATAATCCCTTAATTCCCGTCGGTTCATCCCCACGCTTGTGGGGAACTCCGTTTTCCACTCGCTTACGGGCGTTTACCCTACGGTTCATCCCCACGCTTGTGGGGAACTCGACTGTTTTAATTCCGAGTATTTTAGCTGCCTCGGTTCATCCCCACGCTTGTGGGGAACTCTTTTTGGCTGCATAAATAGTAATTTGAAATATCGGTTCATCCCCACGCTTGTGGGGAACTCTGCGCTTGTCTGGTATGTCGTCATGTGGTTACCGGTTCATCCCCACGCTTGTGGGGAACTCTTTACGCGCTCCCTCTCGTGGCATGTATATGCCGGTTCATCCCCACGCTTGTGGGGAACTCTATCCCAATAACAGCCAGAACCCTTGAAGCAGCGGTTCATCCCCACGCTTGTGGGGAACTCTTTAACGTAGGGACATTTAGGAATCGGATACCCGGTTCATCCCCACGCTTGTGGGGAACTCTACCTAAGAACTGTCATCAAAATATCATCGTACGGTTCATCCCCACGCTTGTGGGGAACTCCTCCTATCCAGGCCCAGAAGCATACAATTTTCCGTTTCATCCCCACGCTTGTGGGGAACTCTCTGGACCAGAGGGTCGGGCTTATGCCTATCTCGGTTCATCCCCACGCTTGTGGGGAACTCGTTTTTTGTAATAGTTGTGCAGGTTGCTCCTTCGGTTCATCCCCACGCTTGTGGGGAACTCTTATATAGCAACCCTGTTTTGTTTAGTGTATACGGTTCATCCCCACGCTTGTGGGGAACTCTTTCATCACATCCTGACATCTGATTTTAAGATCGGTTCATCCCCACGCTTGTGGGGAACTCTTGGCCTGCCAGATTCTACGGACAATTTCATCCGGTTCATCCCCACGCTTGTGGGGAACTCTTTTAGGGGATTTTCCCACGCCATATTGAGGACGGTTCATCCCCACGCTTGTGGGGAACTCCTCATGCCAAATTCCCCTGCAAAAAAAGGTCCCGGTTCATCCCCACGCTTGTGGGGAACTCTCCTCCGAAAATTGCTCGAACTACAAAAGTCTCGGTTCATCCCCACGCTTGTGGGGAACTCTTTCACAAACGCAGGAGGTCACATTCTTCTTGCGGTTCATCCCCACGCTTGTGGGGAACTCGTATGATTTCAGCTAATTCAGATGCCCAAAAGCGGTTCATCCCCACGCTTGTGGGGAACTCTACGATTTTTCAAGCGCAAAATGAACAGTTGCCGGTTCATCCCCACGCTTGTGGGGAACTCTGATCCTGCGAAGTGTGGATCTTGCACCGGTGCGGTTCATCCCCACGCTTGTGGGGAACTCTGTTAGTCAGTATCGAATAATTACTCTCGTTACGGTTCATCCCCACGCTTGTGGGGAACTCTTAAGTTTACATGATTACAAGTATTCAAAAATAGGTTCATCCCCACGCTTGTGGGGAACTCTCAAACCCATCTATTCTAGCTTCAGCCCTTAACGGTTCATCCCCACGCTTGTGGGGAACTCATTATCTGGATGGAGTCCCTCTTTTAAATCCACGGTTCATCCCCACGCTTGTGGGGAACTCAGATTCCAGCATTGTAGTTTATAGAATTAATTCGGTTCATCCCCACGCTTGTGGGGAACTCGGATATCAACCTGAGTATATCGATACGTTCACCGGTTCATCCCCACGCTTGTGGGGAACTCTTGAAACCGATGAACTACAGCGGGGGGTTCAGCGGTTCATCCCCACGCTTGTGGGGAACTCTAGAGCAAGGGCAAGAATAACTATAGTAAAGGCGGTTCATCCCCACGCTTGTGGGGAACTCTATGAAGCATTAGGCAAGGAAGAGGAAGTAAGCGGTTCATCCCCACGCTTGTGGGGAACTCATCGTAGCAAGTGTTATAAGTGCTTTTGTCGCCGGTTCATCCCCACGCTTGTGGGGAACTCATTTGCATTTATGGGTTGAACGACATTGTTTCCGGTTCATCCCCACGCTTGTGGGGAACTCTTTTTTCGTTACATACTGGACATGTCACCACGCGGTTCATCCCCACGCTTGTGGGGAACTCGCTAAGTACTGGACGCGCGCGGGACTTGGGAGCGGTTCATCCCCACGCTTGTGGGGAACTCGGCTTTCCACATATCATTCATATACCAATCGTCGGTTCATCCCCACGCTTGTGGGGAACTCCACTTTTATAATTATTACCAGATGGTATATGTCGGTTCATCCCCACGCTTGTGGGGAACTCTTTACTAACATTTTCTGGAAATAGAAGGGATGCGGTTCATCCCCACGCTTGTGGGGAACTCCACAGCAGAAGGATATCTCGCGCCAAAAGATGCGGTTCATCCCCACGCTTGTGGGGAACTCTCTGAAACGATTCTTTCAATATCATAGCGGAACGGTTCATCCCCACGCTTGTGGGGAACTCTTTGGATAATTCACTCCCCCCGTTATTGGCTGCGGTTCATCCCCACGCTTGTGGGGAACTCTCCTATTTCTTTTGCTTTCTCAAAGATTGCAGCGGTTCATCCCCACGCTTGTGGGGAACTCAGGAATCATCCAAGCACTGCACTATGCAAATACGGTTCATCCCCACGCTTGTGGGGAACTCTATTTCGAAATCATTCATAAGTTTCAATCCCTCGGTTCATCCCCACGCTTGTGGGGAACTCTCCATTCGGGGTGCTCTTTGGGAATTTGGGGACGGTTCATCCCCACGCTTGTGGGGAACTCATGACGACCCATCAGCAGTAAGGTTTGAATCTCGGTTCATCCCCACGCTTGTGGGGAACTCATGTAGATACCATCCGAAAACGAGTTATACAGCGGTTCATCCCCACGCTTGTGGGGAACTCTTCTTTTATTTTTTGTATTACTTGTTCTCCACCGGTTCATCCCCACGCTTGTGGGGAACTCAACGAAGATTATGACGGCACGGATTATATCAACGGTTCATCCCCACGCTTGTGGGGAACTCTCTTCGGGACTTTCGCCTGGCGATCTCTATTTCGGTTCATCCCCACGCTTGTGGGGAACTCCGTTGCTATACAGTAATACATTTTAGAGCCTCCGGTTCATCCCCACGCTTGTGGGGAACTCTGCATAAGGTGTCGTTTGCAAAGTCCATGACCCGGTTCATCCCCACGCTTGTGGGGAACTCATTTCTTTTTTGAATAAGCCCGAAGCTCACTACGGTTCATCCCCACGCTTGTGGGGAACTCACAAAATTAGACCCTGTAACTACAAATTCACTCGGTTCATCCCCACGCTTGTGGGGAACTCTGCCATTGCGTCTTGAATAAGGCGATTGCATACGGTTCATCCCCACGCTTGTGGGGAACTCCCCAGTGCCTACCTTCCAGGTAATTACTGCGTCGGTTCATCCCCACGCTTGTGGGGAACTCTATACTGTATATAATCCGTCAATTTGTGCTCCCGGTTCATCCCCACGCTTGTGGGGAACTCGAATGATATCTGAGTCCATGTCGCACATTGATCGGTTCATCCCCACGCTTGTGGGGAACTCTGTTTGTCTTTTATACTATGAATAGGAGTAAATTTTCCGTCAACATATAAAATATCCTTTATGATATAGTTAACATAAAAAACGAAGTATTTAAAAAACATAACATCTCCGGTTAATTTACTCTTCTACTTTAGTTTCGGGCATGAAGGATATTAACTTTATTCCATCCATTTCTCTTGGAATTCTGCGGTTTTCTCCGAGGACTTTGAAATCAAATCCAATTTCATTTCTTGCGGACCAGATCATAATTGCGCTTCCTTCAATGTTCCCATCATTGAATTCGGCTTCTACATTCTCCCATATCATGTCTCTTACTTTGACCGAATATTCTCCTACATATACTCCAGCTCTGATTTCCAGAAGCCAGAGAGTCAATCTTCCTCTTAACCGGGGTGTTGTGTTTTCAAGGACGATGACCAACATCATTAAGTCCCCTTTCATTTGGAATTGCAGGAGGAAGGGATTCAGGAGGCTCTTCAGGAATAGGGAGATTTCCAGCAGCTAAAACTTCTTCTATGGCCGGGATTATTTTCTTCAGCAGCCTTGTTTCTCTGAATGCATCTCTGCAGGCGATCCTTACGGCTCTTTCAGGATTTGAAGGATTTTTGGCTGCTACCTGAAAAGCCACAGGGACAACAGTTTCAAATTTAAAAAGATCAGCGATATCATAAATGAAAGATCTGGGCTTCCCGGTGTGAATGAATCCGATTGCAGGCGAATAGCCAGCTGCAAGAACCGCCGCTTCGGTGACTCCATATAGGCAAGAAGTGGCAGAGCTCAAACATTTGTTTTGCAGATCTCCAGTATCCCAATCTGTATAGTCATAGTAGCGTCCATTCCATTTGATTCCGGCTCTTTTCGCTAAAATCTCATAAAGTTTCCTTACCCTTGATCCTTCTATTCCCCTCATTTGTTCTACACTGTAGTCCTCTGAAAGTTTCTCATTAAAACGCATCTCATACATTTTTCGAACAACTTTCCTTCGTGCTTCATCGTTCAAGGCAAGTTGTGCCTGGTAAAGCAGACGGTCTGCTCTCGCTCCTCCCGGTTGACCGGCAGAATAAAGCCTTACTCCAGCTTCCCCAACCCAGATCAGGAGACAACCAACCTGTGCTGCAAGAACTGCGGCCGCATGCGAAACTCGACTTCCTGGCTCAAGCATCAGGCATGCGATCCCCCCAACAGGAATCTGAGTTCGGACTCCATTTTTATCCACAAGGACAAAGGCTCCATCTATAACATCGAGTTCTCCCTTCTCAAGAAACAAAAGAGAAAATCTCTCTTTTATTGTAATAGGTTTCAATTTTGGTAGCATGCTGGTAGTCCTCATCACAGTTAATTCTCATCTTGCAGGGCGGATAAGCATTAATCCGCATCCAAAACTTTTTGCTGGTCCAATCCCTTTATACAGTGCATTTGTTAGAGATTCAGGATCTGTTACAGTTAATATCCCAGAAAAATCAATGGTACTTATATTTACACTGTGTTTCCCTTTTGCCTCACTATTTTTCTCTTTGGGCTTAAAGAACCTACTACATCTATATCCTGTAGCTATTACCTGCCCTTCCTCTACTTCAAAACCATTGTTGTCTCCTTTTTTTCGGAGCCATTCAAATCCCTCTTTCTGGACTATTTCTGGAACTTGAGGTTTCTTGTTTTTTGGAATAATTTCTTTTTCCATTCTGGTCTTTGCATCCATCACAACATCATGCCGATGCTGATGAGGTTTCCCATTTTTATCCTCATCCCATCTTGTTACAATAGGATTAGCTCGCAATGAAAAAACGAGTCTCTGACCTGTGGAAAGCAGAGGTCTGTATTCCTTTGATTCTATATGCCATAGATCTGCATTTGCTTCAGGCTCCTGCTCCGACACAATATAAAATAAAGGAAAACCGTTTTTTTCGTCCTGCCTATACAAAAAATCCCTTTGTTTATCAGGATTACTTGCAAATAGTGACCATATGACACGATGAACCCGGTAACTATCTCCAAAATCCTTAGAGAGCTTCCAGAACTCTTTATTTGTCACAACATCAGGTTTTAAGTTTGCTTTACTTAGATACATCTTATTCCCCCAATTCCAGCATCGTATAGTGCTCTTTTCTATCAGCAAACTGCCACCTTTTTCGGCTCAGAGTAAGATCTCTGCGCGTAACCGTATGAACTGGTACAAGTCCGTCCTCTTTATCTTCCCAGTAAAGCCTTACTTGTTTTGATTTTTTCAGTAATTTGAGAAATTCTTCACACTTAAACTCAGCTTTTCCGAGAGCTTCTTTTAGACTTTCTCCGCTAATTATTTGAGCTTCTACAGGCAGAGCTGGAGGACAGGACTTTCTTCCAAGATATAAGACAAACTCAGGTTCAGTTAATTTGTTTTCAATCAGTTCCAAAGAGTAAGGACAAGCTTCAGGGCATTTTTCTTTTGCCCAGATAGCAATTGTGTATAAAGAGTCGCTATAGTAGTCTCTAGTAGAAAGGACTGCTGTTACCTCCTCTTTCTCAACTGCAAGCTCATCTTTTCGGGAAAGGATATGTTTCTGCTTTTTTATCGAACTTGTCGACGGGATCTGGGCTGTGTGATAATCCCTCAAAAAAGTTCCCGGAGAATTCACAAGCACGGCAAAGTTATAGGCTTCTGCAAGTTTCCTGTGTTTATCGTCTTCACTCCTTCTGATACCAATTGCCGCTGCAAGAAGTCCCATCACTGACGATTTTGAAGGATAGTCATATGAAGGTCTATGTGTCCCTACAGCTATATCTCCCCAGGAAGCAAGTGGTCCGTAAAGCCGAAAGAGAAGATATTTTTTCATAATTTCACCTTCCAACTGGCTTTACTCTGTTACGAACTTCAAAACTTCTTGGATTGATCCTTTACCTGTGTAAGCGTTCATTTCAGTTTTGTTCTCACAGCATTTCCCATAAACACTCTCTATTTTCTCATGAGTACTATTGAGTTCTTTTATGGCACTAGCAAGGAGATCTTTTTCATCTAGGGCTTTCAGGAATGCAACCGAAAGTGAACGCGGCTGTTGTTTTCCTTTTTCTGCCAACACGTACGAGGCATAAGCCCTTGAAGCAAAGCTATTTTGTTTTCCAGTAGGTGAGACTGTTAAAGCCGATTCTGTAAAGGCTTGGAGTGCTTTTTTTGTGAGTTCCTCATCTTCTCCCAGATTCTCTTTGAGTAAATCACGGTTTATGCATATATAAATATAAAACAGGCCTGCTGCGAACTCAGTTTCTCCGAGGTGCCCAGAACCCATATCTTCTTCTCCATTATTTAGGTCGTCTACTGCCGTAAAGAAATCATCTTCGACCGCAACTTTATGGACTGTTATTGCATGGGAAACCTGCACTGCAGCTTCCACGTTGTACTGAGTATTAGCTGCAAGCATCCTTCCAAACATTGCAATATCAACGGCAGTATTATTCGTCCTCAAAATATTATTATCTTCTCCATTTAATTCGCTGCCGCTTTGTGCAAGGTCTATAATTAACTTCTCAATAGTCCCCATTTCTTCAGGACTGAAGTGAGCAAGCTGTTCTATTTCAAATCCTTCTTTTTTCAATTTTCCAAAAACTGATGCAATCTGCTTTGAAAGTTCTTCAGCTTTCTTTTTCTCCATTTTTGGATATGTAGTTGAAAACTCAGATTTTCCTTCAAGAATATCAGTCAATTTTACACCAGTTGTTAGGGCCTTGTATACAAAATTTCCCATTTCTTTTGTTCTGATACCTACATGACCTGAAAGCGCTTCTTTAAAAATATCCGAAGCCCTCCAGGCTCTTTTCAAGCTCTGCGAAGAGATTCTCAGGCGTTGGGTCCCGCCCATGACTGCAGTTTTTGGCCTTCCAAGGTCATCCCTGTTAAGGTTTGATGGCGGGTACGACGTAAGCATGTGTAACTGTACAAAGTTTGTCAATTTATTTTCCTCCTTATATTTTTAAACAATTTACTTTTTCCTTTCAACAGGTATGTTTTCGTAATATTCGTAAGCCAATTGCTTCTTTGTGTACTCATTCCAGAAGTAAATGCTTTTTGCAAGATCGAAAATATTTACACATCCATCTAAAAGCCGGACTATGCGTATCATTGTTATAAACAGCTCATTTCTGTCTTCTATCGTGAGCAGTCTTCTAAATCGGAGGTCGCTTACAGCAGCTTTCTTACTTCCGAGTTTAGGTGTCGCCATTTGGGCTGGAAGACTTGAATTCGTATCATTGCTTTTTACATGAGAAAGAACACCAGCTATTGCAGCTAATGCTTCTTGGTTTATTCTGAATCGGCTTAGCTCTTTTCTCAGACTATGAAAAGAAGGAGTAAATGCAACTTCATTAATATTATGACAGCGTCTTAACTCTGCTCTCTTACCCCGACTTTCATCAAGATTTTCCCACCACTCAAGAAATATCTGGCGGGTTTCTGGGTCGGAAAAGGATATCGTGTTCTTATTTTCCAATCTGGATCACCTGCATTTATCATTTTGTTGGATTCTTAAGAGGCAAATCTAATATCTCCTTTACTTTTTTCCCGTTCTTAGAATTGTATTTGAGAAGGTCTCTGCGGGCATCTGCTATGCGCTTAGGGTTTGCAATTCCTATGAAATCTGACTGGGAATATTCATCAAACAAATCCACAGCCTTCCTTGACAGATAATTCAACCATTTCAGCTTTGTTTCAGCTTTATTTTCTCCATTAAGTATTATTTTATGCAGTTCATAGAGAATGTTATAAAATTCGGGTTCTGTATCTTTCCAGAATCGACTTTCTACAAAAGAAAAACTTCCATTTACATTATGATTTGAGTCAAAAATTGCAAGTTTTATGCAACTTTTTATGTTATTTACAATGTATTCAGAAATTTTAACTAATTGTATTGTCGTTTGCTCGTACTCGATTTTGAGATTTTCTTCCACTGTAATTAAGGGCATTTGCCCTTCATACCAGCATCTTGTAAGAATGTTATTGTGAATATCATACCCGAAAAACCAAATTCGAGGTTCATGTTTAAAAAAGGAGTCTACATATGAAAGTTTTAATCTTCTTTCATGGAATTTGTGAATTGTTAAGGCATTTTCCCCTATTTCACTACTGTTAAAAACAAATCCAGGCCAGTATTTGTAGGTTATTCCTCCTTCATTCACATGATAGGGAAATTTTCTATCTTTATTGTTATAATAAGGAGTAAGCGGGTGCCTCCACAATTCTCCATATGCCTCTCCATAGGATTTGGTAAAATAACTGCTTATCGGGTTTTTTATTTTAGACCCACAAACATCACATACGCAGTCTTTTTCATCTGGGGGATAGTTGACTACTATTCTTCGAGGCATAGCCCAGAAAATCCGGGCAGGATTTACATTGGAAAGAGAAACCTCTCTGCCATTTTCACTTGTACATGTTGGTGCCATCCAGGGAAAAATATCGGCATCATTAATTTTCATGGCGTTTCCATGTTTTTCATTATTAAATTCTTCACTTTCAATAATATTTAACCAGATAGTTTGCCAGAGATATTTTCCTCCAACTATTGTTGTTAGTGGTCCACCTCCTCTTAATGATGTACGGTGCCCACGCCCTCCTTGAGGTGCATTTGTCTGTAATGTGAATAGAGCCGTGGCAAGGCAGGGCCTGCAAATCTGTTTTACGGTCCCACTTTTAATAAATAGGTCTCTTCCCTGGCTCTCAAGTAAGAGCATTTCAATAGGAATTTCGTCTTTTTTCTTAAAATCTTCAACCTTAAGCTCATAATCCTGCATAAAACGTGCTCCTTTTCCATCAAGATCAAAAACATGAGCTACTTTTTCAAAGGCAGTTTTCAAGATCTTTGGGGATGGTGGATTCATTAACACATTTTTCCAGGCTCTTTCATTCTTTGGAGGCATTGTTGTCTGCACAAGACCTATAAGAAACTGTATAAGTGCTCCATTAAAATCGGGACGAGAAGACGCCAATTCCACAATTGGGTTTTCTAATTCGAGGCCTTCAGTAAGCTGCCAGGGTGCAATGGTTTCTTTTGTTCCGTCTTTTTTTTGGACTGGTATCCACTTTTCATGAATCAGATTAAATGCGATGTTTTTCCCTCCTTCTTACTTTTCTACACTTAAGCCCATTTTCTGTTTATAGCGTACCTGTACTTCGTGATTGTATTCATCTAAAACAATACCTGTCCATTCATTGTCGCCCGCTGGGGACATTGGAACAAGTATAGACCACTTTCCTTTGTCCGGCATTGAATCCAATGCTTTTTTAACTTCAACTTCCAGTGTTTTTTCATAGTTTCTAACTTTTTTAATCTTGCTTTTTCTTACACTTACCTGGCTTAGTTCCCAGGAATAACGCTTATCTTTAAAGAAAGGAGTAAGATGTTTTCCATCCCATTTTGCAAGTCTAACTAATAGCGTTTCTTCACCAAGCCGGGTTGGCGTTATTAGATCATCAACCCACTGAGTAAGTGTCCTTTTGTACTCTTCCTGAAAATTCAATGAATTCAGATTAGCCGCATCAATTTTTGCCCTTGATTCTCCTTCCGCTTTATCTTCCCATATCCTTAAATTTGGAGCAACTTTTTCTATTGAATGTTCTCCAAAAACACCCTCAATTAGAAAGCGCAAGTCTTCAGGGACAGTAAATCTTCCTTTTTCCGCTAGCAGACGAGCTGTAAGCCAGAGTTTTCCATGGTTGGGGTATACAAAAGCAGCTTTAGGGAAAAAGTCAGCATACCAGTTTTCCTGTGGACTTTCTGTAAGCTCTGGAGCAAAAATACCAAATATGAGCACTCTCTGGCTACCATGTTTCGAGTGCCGCTGGAGTCTCCCAACTCTTTGGATTAGCAGATCAATGGGTGCAAGATCACTTATCATGTAATCAAAATCAAGATCCAATGATTGTTCTATTACCTGAGTTGAGATCAGGACTTTTCCTTTGCGTATAGATTCATTGGATTCTTTTCCAAAAGTCTTCAAAACCCTATTCTCGATTTCTAAGCGCTCGCCCATGACAAAACGAGCATGGAAAAGATCGACTTTTTCTTCTCCCAGTATATTTACGAGTTTTTCATAAGCATCAACTGCATCATCAACAGTATTTCTTATCCAGCAAACACACTTGCCTTCTTTTGAGGTACTAACAATTTTTTCTTCGACTGAAGCCTGTTCATTAAAAAATTCTACGTAGATTGTTCTTCCAGTTCCTTCGCGAGTGTCAATTTGAATTTCTTTTGCATCCATCTCACTTACATGAGTCAGGAGCGGATAAGCTGTTTCTTTCAGATTTCCGCAGGCTACTCCTAATCCTTTGCAAAAGCTATCTGCCAATCTCTGTCTGAGTTTTGCAGGAATAGTTGCAGAGAGCAAAATTGCGCTGCCCCCTAGAGAGGCATGAAGTTCCAATAATTTACATAATAAAGTGTTCATGTATGAATCATAGGCATGAACTTCGTCAACTATCAGTATACTGCGAGTCAAACCAAGGATTCGAAGGGACTGGTGATATGTAGGAAGAACTGCCATTATAGCCTGGTCTACAGTTCCTACTCCTACGTCAGCTAACAGAGCCTTTTTTCGACTGTCTGCAATCCATTTGCTGCACTGGGCAGAGATCGTTTCATCTTCTGTGGTTCCAATCCTGCTGTATTGTTTAAGCTCCTCTACTTCGCTAAAACCTATTGAAGTCCGAAATTCATCAGAGAGATAGTTACTGCTGTGAGCTAACACTAGCGAAGGGTCTGAGTTTTCCTGGAAAAAATTTCTGTAGGTCTTTACCAACCTTTCATACATCGCATTGGATGTTGCCATAGTTGGTAGTGCAATAAATATACCATTAGCAAGCTCCACTGACATCAGTCTGTGTGCAAGAGTTAATGAAGCTTCAGTTTTTCCATTTCCTGTTGCTTCTTCGATTATGAAGAGTTGAGGAATTTTTTCTATGGGACACGAAGATACATGTAACTGCAGTGGACTTGGAGTTTTTATATTAGGGAACAGAACTTCCATTCCTGTATTTAAAGAAACTGTAGAAGGCAAAACTCCCGAATCGTATAAAGCTTCCTTAGCGCTTTTAAGCGCATGTTTGTTCCAGTATTCCTCAAGTGGCATCGGCTCAGAAACATATTTGAAATAATTGTTATTGGATCCTATCCAGTCACACAATACAGTAAGACCCGCAAGTAACCAGGAAGATTTTTTAAATTTTAATATAAGGTTCTCAAAAGGGTCTCCACTGTCATCATCTCTTATTACAGCATTGAAGTCTATGCCTGAAAACAACTGGAGTACACTCTTTACGAAAATATAGGCAATCTCAGTATCCTCTTCCGTGAAAAGTTCTTTGCAGTTTACAGGAACACCGTGAATTTCATACTCCGGAGGTTTTCCATGATGGCCAGCAACTGCTTTTATCAATGGTTCAATCGCTAGATCCCAGTCATAGATATCATAATCCAGATTATTTAAATTAAGACAATTCTCATCCCACAATCTCTTCCATATAGAACTCCATATAAAAAGTCCCATACTATCATGCCGCAGTATATAAGCCCTGTTACTTTCATGATGGCGAAGTTCTTTTAACAGATCTGGCTTAAGGTTCTGAAACCTTTCTGAAAATTTTCCTAAATCATGAAGAGTTAAAAGAAGGGGAATCAGAGATTGAGTTTCTTCCTTATTAAAGCCTGTTAATTTTGTAATTCTTTTTGCCAAAAGCTTGTCTTTTTCCAATAATAGAGTTCCAACAGCTGCAACATCCAAGCAATGATATGCAAGTAAGTGATAACTATTCTTATCTTCTTTAATAGGACCGGATTTTCCCCAATTGTTAAACATTAAATTATTGAATGAGTTGTCCATATTATCACGTATTTTTCAAATTAAATAAAACTAGTGTACCTTACACGCTCATTACCAATATCTTATATATGTATTTCTAAAATTAATTATAATAATAAATGAATTAAACTGAAATATAGGACAATAATCACATAGTAAAGCGTTTAACCTAATATACAATAATAAACATCTAATGTCAAAGCTCACACTCATCTCTACAATCTATTCCCTTGAACCTGTTATTATCTGCGTGACTAGGCTTTCCCCTTCGAAAATTATACTGCTGTCAGAGGAGGGGCGGATGGCAAGAAGTTACGGTCTGAGGAAATGATTGAATTAATTTTTAAAAACGCGCTTGAGATTGAGAAAAGGTATACAGTTGTTTATTTGCCACCGTTCCTAATATATAAATTAGTAATAGGGGATGGAATTCGAACCCACGAAATCCTTTTATATCAGATCTTAAATCCGCTGCTCTTGGCTTGGTTCCTTGCCGTAACTCAGCGAAATTAAAACCGGATTAGATAAATAAAGAGAAAAAGATCTTAATCAAGAATAGAAAAACCATAATAATTTTAGTGCAGGAGAAGGGATTCGAACCCCTGAACGCCTTCACGAAACGATCTTGAGTCGTTCACTTTTGACCGCTTGGTTACTCCCGCTTGTTGTCTTATATGTTTGTCTAAATATTATTTAGTCTTCCTGATTATCTCTTGAGTTTGACCCCTTAGTATCCATCTTACCGCACTCAAAAAAGATGTAATAAGAACCAGATAATTTAATAAAAAAGAAAAAAGTTTGATGCGAGAGGTGCGATTCGAACGCACGAACTCCTACGAGAATAGGCTCTGAACCTAGCGCCTTTGACCTGGCTGGACAACTCTTGCATTTTGGTTTGTTTACTGCTAAATAAAATATAGTCCTCTATGTTGAACTCTGAAATGAACCCTAATAGCGATTCATTTATTATAAAGTTTCAGCAAAATTAATTACACATAGTTGCAAGTAATTTAGGATAGTCTGTTATAGACATCTGCGAGGATAGTATAATGTTTTGTTTCACCTTGCTGGTTACCGATCTCTATACCGATTTTTCGGCTTTTTTCTTCGTATTCTCTGGCCTTTTCATAATCACTAAGACTATCATAAGCTTTTCTAAAGCTAGTATAACATTTTGATTCACCTAATCTGTCGCCGGTTTCCAAACAGATTTTTAAGCTTTTTTCTTGGTATTCGATGTCTTTTTTGTAATCACTAAGATTATAATAGGCATTTCCAAGGTTATTATAACATGTTGATTCTCCTTGTCTGTCGCCAATATCTAAGCAGATTTTTAGGCTTTTTTCCTGGTGCTCTATATCCTTCGTATAATCACCACGGCTATGGTATATATTGCCAAGGTTTCCATAGCATTTTGTTTCACCTTCTCTGTCACCGATCTTTTGACAGATTTTTAGGCTTCTTTCCTGGTATTCAACGGCATTTTCTAGGTGTTCGATATTTCTCTCATATTCACCAAGACTGTGATAGGCCACACCAAGATTATTGTAACATGTTGATTCTCCCTGTCTGTCGCCAATATCTAAGCAGATTTTTAAGCTTTTTTCCTGATATTCAATGGCATCTTTAAAATTGCCAAGACTAAGATAGGCATTGCTAAGATTAGTATAACATTTTGCCTCTCCTGACAGGTCATCAATCTCTTGGCAGATTTTTAGGCCTTTATCCTGGTATTCGATATCCTTCGAAAAATTACCAAGCCTATAATAGGCAACTCCAAGATTAATATAACAGTTTGCTTCTCCTTGTTTGTCACCAATCTCTTGGCAGATTCTTAGTCCTTTTTCTTGGTATTCTATGGCATCTTTAAAATAACACAGATTATGAAAAGCTTTACCAAGATTAGTATAACAGTTTGCTTCTCCTTCACGGTAGCTAATCTCTTGGCAGATTCTTAGACTCTTACCCTGGTATTCTTTGTCCTTCTGATAATCGCCGAGCCTATTATAATCGGTACCAAGTTTAGTATAACAGTTTGCTTCTCCCTGTTTGTCACCAATCTCTTGGCAGATTTTTAAGCTCTTTTCTTGGTATTCTATATCTTTTTTGAAATCGCTTGTATTAAATAAAAAGATCCCAACTTTATTTACTAAAGATACTATATCTTTATTGATGCCTTTATATTGAATCAGGTGTTCCTCAGTTAGTCTTATAATGTTTGATAAATGCGGTAGTAGCTGGTAATATATATCCCTGTTTTCTTTTATATTGATATTAACTGGCAGTATTGTGCTTATTGTCTTGATAAGTGATCCAATCCATATACTCATTTTATCTTCTTCTATGGAATTTCTGGTAATAAGTTGTACAAGCCTGTGTACTGACAACATTTCATTTCCATATTGTACGAGGGAATACTCTATCAGAGACGATAAAGCGTCATCCATTCTAAACTCATCTGAAAAGATCTCAGTACCGTTCCAGGGAAGAAGATTAGAGCCTTTTTTAATCAGTCTTATTGGAATACCTTCAGGAGCCATGAATGCACACAGATTCAATAGATAAACACCATCAGGACAAGATTTTTCTATCTTTTCTATAGAGATAGACCATGTGGTTTCAACAGTGTTCTGGTAATCTTCCAATAAGCTTTCTTTTCTGTTAAAAATTCCTTTTTGATATCTCTTATCCTTAAACAGCTCTAAATAATTAGATATTTCTTTCCTGGTAGCTTTAATGTATGCACAAGCCTGTGAGAGGGCTAATGGAAGATATCCAAGTTCAACTGCTAGATTATTAGCCATTTCTTTATTTGTCTCGTCTATCAATAGTAATTTTAAAATGTAATCTATCGACTCACTTGGAGTAAATACATCTACTTCGATAACCTTTGTCATATTTCGCCAAATTGGATTACGAGAAGTCACAAGGACACGACCTACCTTCGACTTTGGTAGGTAGTCGTCAATATCTTTTATTGTAAGCGCATTGTCAAAGATTAGCAACCAATCTTTTCGCTCTTCCAATTTGCGCCTAATTCTTTTGATACGTTCTTCCTTTTTCATATCTTTGTTAAAAGGAATCTTTAAAAATGAAGCCAATTCAAAATAATCTTTTTCAAGGCTGTCGGAGCTTTCAGCTCTCAACCAACATGTAATCCTATTATCCTCTTTGTGTTGATATGCATACTCTATTGCAAGTTGTGACTTACCAACACCTCCAAGCCCACTAAGACCCACAATTGCTACCGAATTTCCTTCACTGGATGAGAGAGATTCATCAATAACCTTTAATATCAATTCTCTACCGACAAAATATTTATTTCTAGAATAATCCAAGTTCCAAAAAGACTTATTTTCTTTTAATCGTTTGGATACATCTCCTTTTAACTTATTTATAGTATCATATAAATATTCAGTTTTGGCTTTATTTACATTCCTAGCTATACTCATTAAAATATTTGTTACATTTTTAGGATCTTCATTATATGAGCTTACAAATTCTTTTAATGTAACCGAACTTTTGCAGATATTCACTACTATTTTTTCAGAAATCTTATCAAAATTAGTATTAAAGCTATCAATTGCTGTGAAATCATATATATTGCCATTTTTAGTTTTTAAACTGATAGCCAAAGGATATATGAAGTTTCCATCATCACTATGTATAAGATTTATTAGATTTGGAGGACCTAGTTTACTAGGTCTGCGATCTCTGTCATGTTCTGGATATAGATGACGTGTTACGACTTTGTCAAAGAATCTCTCAGCTTTATCAAAATCGTATGATTTTTTTACTAAGTCTACTGTAGTTATTGGAGATCCACAGTTTTTATAATATAGCTCATATATATCAGAAAGCATTGATATAATAGAAATGCTTTTTCCTTTATACGTAACTGGTTTATCTTTATGGAAGTCATTTATTTCTTCGATCAAAGGTACTTTTATTTCCTTCTCTGAGTTTAAGTCCATAAAAGATGATTCGCTGCTATTCGTTTATATAATTTGTTAAATTAAATCGAGAGTGTGCAATTGTGGATAAGCTCAATATAATTTAAATCATAAGAGCGCTTTTGGAGAAAGAAATACGTCGTCTTTTAGAATAGACTTTTTTGGTATAGCTTTTCCGATAGATATGTCAATGATTAGACAGGGACGATACGTAATATTTGAGAGTTTTATGGGACTTAATTCTAAAAATGATCCAAAACACAGAGATTCTAGAGTTATACATCTGAACTGATTTAAGGCCCACTCCCCACAATTATTCGTTTACTACCCGTTATCATCATTTTCAAGCACCAACTATACTATTAACTGGAGTTTGTTTCGAAAACGGAATGCTCCAGTAGGGCTTACATATTGGATATACAAGTCAACTACAATAAACACGTAGTTTAAAATTAAACTTTAAACATTTAGTGTTATTGCTAGTGATTTTTAAGTTCAACTACATAGGTCTTACTTTGATTATAAATGAAGTATCTATCTTAACTGAGAAGTTAAGTAATAATTCGGGAAGTAGGTATCAATTTGTTCACGATGCAAAGCCCCTTTCAAGGTTTGAATATTAATAAGAGGCATCTTTTGTAAGTGAACAAGTTACGTTAAATAAAACTATGAAAAAATAAAAATAAGTAACGAATTGAAAACAAAAACTTAGAGAGTTGATTTTTAGTGGGTAAAACAAACAACTTCTTAAATAAATTAGCATTTATTGCAATTGTTACAGTTGCCCTTGTCGTAGCGACCACCTCCGCAGAAAGGATCGGTGGTAAAAGTGAATCAATTGTTGATTGATCTACATTATTTTTTGGCTCATTAGTAGGTAGTAAAGTGTTTGACTTATATTTAGTACATTTGCCAATAAATCAACATACTGCCCAATAAATTTTGTTCTTAATTTATTTTCGAGTTATTTTTAATAGAGGAGGTTTTCATGAGAGCAATTATTTCATGTACTACACCTTTAAGTAACGAAGAAATAATAGCAATACTGAGCGATATAAATTGGGTCCCCAATACATGTGTGAATTCAGAAGAACTACCACAGTTAGAGAAAGATATAGCTGAGAGAAAAGAGGAAATTTTCATTAATATTCCTCTTGAAATAATAACGACACTCAAAGCTACAACCTTTGCTACAATCTATGATGGAGATACTAAAACTTGGGGTATTGTTACAAGAACAAACAAGTATAGAATAACGTTTAGATTGAAAAATCCGATATCAAGTAGACTTAAGAAAGCATGTGAATCACTTGTCAGTCAGCTTAGGTCAGATATACCCTACAAAACATTAAAAAATAAACTAAATAATGAAGCCGAAAATACACATGAAATTTTCAATGAATACAATAAGGTCTTATTTAAACTTTCCACACCCATTCAAATATTAGAAAAAGATACAGATCATGAGTCTTTCTATGGAGAAATATTGAATGAGAGTCTTATTAAAGCTACTATGGCTGATAAATCTAATCAAGCAATTATTGTATTAAGTTCAGGTTTAGTTACTTTATTATTATTTGTGGTTACTTCGCCATATTGCAGTTTTATTTTTTCAGGTAAATGGTTAATTCCTTTAGATTGGGCCGAATGGCTTGATGGTATTTTAGGAAGAGTAAGTACAGCTACTCTAGTTACTTTCTTTGTTGGATTATTAGAGCTTTATTTATATTGGGTTTACTTAACAAAAGTTGCTCCCATAAGATGGGTTACAGAATAATCCTAGCAATATATCAAATGTTTTGTAATTGACATTCATTAGGTACTGTCAAGTAGTACACAGCAAGGACGCTTGAAGTGCCTATAGATGAATTTGGGCCTTTAGCTCTGACCTCAAAAACACTTGCAAGCATAACAAGTATGTTGTACTGTATTTGCCGAGTCTGAGGCTATATTTCTTCGGGCAAGAGGTTTAAAAAAGAAGATATTGCAGCTGGACTCATACAAAGCATTGCCAGAAGAGTCTCTGTTATGGTCAGGCAAGTAGGGCTAAAACAAAACGTAGCCTTCATGGGCTGTGTGGCAAAAAACACAGGTGTTAAGAGGCACTAAAAAAACAAACAGAGATAATTTAAAACTCGGCTGGTGAAAATGAAAGATAATCTAGCTCAAGTCCACTTAAACCGCAAAAAAATGTATAAAGAAGTTTGATGCGAGAGGTGCGATTCGAACGCACGAACTCCTACGAGAATAGGCTCTGAACCTATCGCCTTTGGCCTGGCTGGGCAACCCTCGCATATTGAAGGGATAATTTTTTTGTCTGTTCATATATTTCTCTACTTTTTACTCTTTCGTTCTGGGTTACCTGTGACTTTTATTTAATCCTGTATGCGATATCTTAAGTATCATTCAGTTTTGAAAACAATAGGTATAAAGAATATTAGAGTATATACAGTATCAACAGGATAAAAATCATATGGGAGTCTTGAGAATAAATGAAAAATAAGCAAAAGTTGTATTCAATAGCTTTAGCTTCAGCAACTTTAATTTTTTTGTTTTCTGTTTTGATTTTATCCGTGGCGTCAGCGGAACAGGTGACGAGAATTGGTAATGGATCTGATCCTGCTGTTTATGGTAACAGGGTGGTGTGGACAGACAGCGGTGTTATTCATGTTTATGATTTAACCTCGAAAACAGACACTACAGTTAGCTCTTCTGCAGCATCTCATCCAGCTATTTACGATAACAAATTAGTTTGGCATGATGAAAGTAGTGGAGTGCCAAGACTTACGGTTTATGACATACCTTCAGGTGCTCGGTCTTACATTACAAAAGATATAGACAACCGCAGTGTTCCTGCCATTTACGGCAACAGAATTGTGTGGAGTGCAAAATACAATGAATCAAATCATGATTCCAATGTGTATATACGCGACATATCAACTTCCACACAGACTCAAATAGGTGACGGCAGCCGCCCTGATATTTATGATACCAAAGTGGTGTACCACTCTGATTCAGAAGATCCAGAAGTGGATATGAATATTAGAATGTATGACATCAATACAAAGAAAAAAATAACTGTCAATTCATCTGGAGATCCAGAAGACCCACACATCTGGGGTACAAAGATTATTTGGGCAGACTGGTATAATCTTATGGGATACATTGCGATGTATGACACATCGACAGGGAAAACAATAGATGTGACACATGAAGCTGACGTTGATGCAAATGGCAATCAGTACGGTGCAAGTACAGGAACACATATCGCGATACAAGGTGATAAAATTGTATATAATAAAATTAGTACTGACCCCGAAGGCTCAGCTGGCGTTTATGTGTATAACATCACTTCAGGAAAAAGCACTCTACTATATAATTATCCACCGGGAACGTACACAACACCGGATGTGTATGGTGACATAGTTGTTTGGGGCTTCGATACCAACTACGGCTATAGTACTAACAATATAGGAACCTATTTATGTAATCTCGAAACACAATCTGAAACACGGATTACATCACCTGAAAACGATACAGAAAATAAAGGATTACATATTCCGAGTACACCAAGTTTTGAGATATATTCCGGAATAGCCAGTCTTTTTGCAGTACTCCTGTATAAAAAGAAGTAAAAAAGCAAAATCCAAAGTTCGATGTAAAAAAGTTAGTGCGAGGGGTGGGATTCGAACCCACGAATACCTTCGTAATCAGATCTTAAGTCTGACGCCTTTGACCTAGCTGGGCAACCCTCGCACAATGATAAATATATTTTTATTTTTGCCTGTTCTTACATTTCTTTGCTTTTTATCCTTTTGGTTGGATTTACTTCCTGCTTTTTTTTAGTCCTGTATGTTGGATCTTAAGTCCGGCGCCTTTGACCTAGCTGGGCAACCCTCGCTCTTTAAAAAAACATTTTGTTTTGGACCGCAAAGATTGGTCATGCGGACATGCTTTAAATAAAGTTAAATTATTTAAAGTTTATTCTTTAAAATATGGAAATTACATTTCTTGGCACTGGAGTTGCGATCCCGCAGAAGAATAGGGTACAATCCGGAATGCTTGTAAGGCTGGAAGAAAAGCCATTGCTTATTGATTGCGGAAGCGGTGTATTGAGTCATTTTCCTGAGGCTGGGATTTCCCATACCGAAGTAGATACTGTATTGCTCTCACACCTTCACCTTGACCACGTAGCTGACCTGCATCCTCTCATCAAGGCAAACTGGCTCCGAGGGAGCACTAGTATGAAGATCTACGGGCCGGAAGGAACAGAAGAATGGTTTTTAAAAGTGCTTGAAGCATACGAATACCTTCAGGAAGAAGTTGATGTAGACGTTATTGAGCTCGTCCCAGGAAAAGAATTTACTCCCGAGGGATTCGACTGTGAGATCAGCTGCGCAGCAGCCACGCACAGTGTTACGGCACTGGCTTACCGCGTGACCGGAGAAGATGGAGAATTTGTTTACTCAGGAGATACCGAACCCTCCAGGGAAATAATGGACCTTGCAGCCGAGGCTGATCTCCTGATCCACGAGTGCTCGTTTCCTCCGAGCATGAAAGTCACAAACCATACCACCCCTAATTCACTTGCCGGCATCCTTAAAGAATACAATAACGAAATCGGAAGTATCTGCCTTACACATTTTTATCCGGAAATGCGGGGGCATGAAAGAGAAGCAGTGAACTACCTGCAAGGATATTTTGAAGAAGTGATTCTTGCTGAAGACCTGATGAAACTTGAATTATGATGTAGCGCAAAGTGGAATATGAGGTATAAAGCGAAGTTTGAAGCGTAAAATGATGAGAGCTACATGGCGAAATTCCGGCTGTAAAGTAGGGCTATAATGTTAAAATGAGAGGCAACCCGAACAATAGCAAACCATTCGGCAATCCTCAGACTTTACTCTTCGAACACTTTAAATCTTCATACTCATAAGTCCAATGCGTTTAATTTGTATACAGCTATTATATATGAAATTCCAGCTGTATGCATCTGTTATCTCGAAATACAAACTTTTATACCTTTATCACTGGTGATTATCATGGCAAGACTACTATCAGAAACGGATATCGGTATTCTGAAAACTGTTGCCCCGGAGTGCGAGGGATATCTCTGTTCAGGCTCAGGAATGGCCTATCGTTCCATACTTCCTCCTCTGGCAAACCACTATGCAAAAGATGCTCAGGATTTCCTGAGGAGAATAAAACTGCTATCCCGGTATGACCTTGAATATCTTGTCAGGCTTATCTTATCAGGAGAAGAAAGTCTCGGCTGCGTACCATTCGAATACATCGAGCTTTTTATTGGAAATGTCTCTGAAAGGCTGGGTGAAGAAATGGCGGCTCAGGTAAGAAAATCTTATGAGAACTCAGAATGTCCTGCTTAATGTAAATTAAACAATATAAAAATCGAAATGTACAGGGATAGTACAAGGAAAGGCTAGACTGTTTTATAATCGATATTATCATCTGTACATTATCATCTGTACACGTTTTATTGCTAAAAATTAGTTATACTCTTCCATATTTGTCTTCAAGTCTTTCAATATCATCTTCTCCAAGGTAGTCTCCCTGTGCAATCTCAATGAAAACGAGGTTTTCGCCGCCTATATTCTCAACTCGATGTATCTCATTTACCGGAAGATCGACCGAGTCCCCTGGGAGAACCCTGATTTCACTCCCGTTTTTAGTTACAAGCCCTTCCCCACTGATTATATACCAGTGCTCGCTTCTATGAGAATGGCGCTGGAGGGATATTTCACCCTGCGGGAGAATAGTAAGGGTTTTGACTTTATATCCTGGCTTCTGCATAAGAACTTCATAAAAACCCCAGGGCCTTTCTTCTTCCCGTTTGCACTTTTTGAGGATAGTTTCATACACTTTAATATAATCATCTACCATCCTGTCAACCGAAAAACGTTTTTTCACGCTTTCCCGGCAGGTTTTGCGGGATATGGAACCAAGTTTTTGTACAGCTTCAACAGCTTCCTCAACACTATTGACCAGAAATCCGGTCTCTTTATCCCGAATAAGCTCAGGCATTGAGCCTCTGTTCATTGCAATTACCGGTGTACCGCTGGCCATAGCTTCAACTACGCCAATCCCAAAAGCCTCATCATAATTAATCATATGTAGCAAAGCATAAGCATTTGACAGGAGTTCTTTCTTAAACTCAGGATCAACATGCCCCTCATAAATAATCTGTTCATTGTCCAGATAGGGCTGTACTTCCTTTTCAAAATAAGCTTGGTCAGCAATGAAACCGGCTATTCTAAGTTTTCTGCCGGTCTTTTTTGCGACTTCGATTGCTTCCCTTACTCCCTTGTCTTTATGCAGGCGTGATAAAAAGAGAAGATAATCCTGCGGTTTTTCATTGAAATGGAAGCTTTCTATGTCAATTCCATGCCGAATCGTTGCTATATAGTCTAGATCGCGGCACCGGTAGGCGTCACTTATGGATACGTAGAAAGTTCTATTATTGTACTTTTTGTACACAGGCAAAATCTTCCTTGAGGAAATACCATGGATTGTTGTTACAACAGGCGTATCGACAAGCGCGCTGTAGGTAAGAGGAAGATAATCGAAATGATTATGGATTATATCGAATTCATTTGCTCTCTCGAAAACTTCTGATATATGCAGACCTTCATACACCTTTCTGATCATATCTTTATCTTCTTCATAGGGTCTCGGACACACGGCATGAAGTTTCGCTGCAGTATGAGAATCGGCTGTCGCAAATAAAGTAACATCAATACCCCGTTTTACCAGTCCTTCTGTTAACAAAGATACTATGGACTCCCAGGGACCATATTTTTTAGGCGGCGTGCTCCAGGCAATCGGAGACAACATTGCAATTCTTATACTAATACCCCCAAAATCACTCCCATCCCCAAACTGAATTTTTAATTCTCAATTTTAATTTAAACTCTTAATTTTATTGCTTCATTTCAATTTAAAATACCCTCTTTTCGGGTCCGTGGAACTTTCTATATCCTCTTCAAACCATCTACAATACTCATCAGGGCACTGTTTCTCAGGACACTCATGAATATACTTCAGAACATCCCGCACTTTTGCGGTAGCCAACGATACCGATGTATCCGCACTCCCGTAGTAAATACGAAGCTCATCGCCTACAAGGACCCACCCACAGGGAAAAACAACGTCATTGACATCTCCACTGCGTTCATACATTTCACGTGGTCCAAAAATCCAGCCTTCCGACCTATGAAGCACTTTTGTAGGATCATCGGGATCAAGAAGGGCAAGTCCTAGTCTGTAACTTGCCTTAGCCGTTGTCTGGCGTACCCCGTGGTACATAATTAACCATCCGTCAGATACACGGATTGGTTGGGGGGATAAGCCTATTTTGTTTGCGTCCCACCATCCACCTTCTCTTGCATACAGAAGGACTTCATGTTCTCCCCAGTATTTCATATCCGGAGAAAAGGAAATCCAGATATTTGCCTTTGCTCCGCTTATTAAAGATACAGGCCTGTGTAACATTGCCCATCTGCCGTTAAACCTTACAGGAAAAACCGCAGCGTCCTTGTTTTCAGGGGGCATGGTAGCTCCAATTCTATCAAAATTACGAAAGTCCTCTGTAAAGGCAAGTGCAGTTAAGGGGCCCGAGTCCGAAAAAGCCGTATATGCCACAGCCCACTTTCTCATCTCATCGATATATGTTATTCGTGGGTCTTCTATACCGTATATTTCTTCAGGGTAGTTTACAGGGTCCGGAGCAAAGGTTGGTTCAGGATCAATTTCCCAGTCATCAACCCCATTTTTACTTCTTGCTATTGTAAAGTGAGAAAAACCCCTGTGATCTTCAACCCTGACCATCAATAGGGTTATATCGTCAACTATAGCAGCTGCAGGGTTAAACACCGAGTGAGCCCGATAAGGCCAATCGTCAACAGTTAATATAGGATTCCTATTGTATCTTACGAATAGCTCCCCATGGTCTTTCCAGATCATGTTTCCCTCACTCCATATGATTTACTGACAAAAGGCTCTTTCTTTTCTGCAGAGTTTCGTTATTGACTTCGTTGCTGGATTGCAGTATTGTACTGGAAGCATTATTAAAGTGTTTATTTAAAGAGCTCAAAGCCATAAGGAAACAAATAACAGATTCTGCACCCTGGTTATAATTCATACCATCACAGTTGAGCCCGTCACAGACGGCACCTGTGGAATAGTCATACATAACAGTTTTCAAACGATTTCTTCCCAGGAAATATTCAAAGGAATATCTTGCAAGTTCCAGATACTTTTTCTCACGCAATATTTCATAAGCCGAAACATAAGCCTGAGTCAGGTAACCTGCTTCGATAGGCTGCTGGTCAAAAATCGGCTTTTTCCCGCTATAAGAGTACCAGCCTTGGTTTCCAACAATGTCAAAAAAATCGCCTTTCCACTGAATCTCAGTAAGAAAGTCCATGGTAGCAAGTCCCACATTCCGGTAGGTTCGGTCTTTGGTATAATTATATGCCAATAAAAGAGATTCACTCAGTTTTGCATTACTATAGGTTACCGTAGGTTCGAACCAGTCCCAGTCTTCTTTGTGATTAGCCTCATATAAGTCAACCAAAGAATTCGCGTGGTTGATAAATATGGATTCAAAGGTGTCTTTACTTACAAGAGAGTCTACGGATTTGATGGCATCCCTGCGAGAGTTGAAGACCGACTCGAATTCGTCGGCATCCACACCTGCTCTGAGCATTTCGTACAAACCACAAATAGTATAGGCTTTTGCCCTCGGATAATTAAGCTTCTCCATTTCAGGCCTGGTTTTACTCATAAGAGTATGGGCAAGCGTACGTATATTTTTTGAAAGGTAAGGGCAGCTTACCACATGCCCAAGCCCGTATATGGCACGTCCGAGAGTATCTTCACTTCCCTTCTCATCCAAAAATTCTCGTTTATAACTCATGAAGTTATGGAAGTGTCCTGTGTCGGTCTGAGCATGTTCAAGAAAGCTCATATATGTAGTAATTAACTTCCATAACTCCTCGGCTTTTTTCTGGCTATCTATCAACTGTGTCAGTGCAACAAGCGCACGGCCTACGTCATCAGTACTATACCCATGATGACGAGCCGGTACACCAAGATTGGTATGCTGAATAATGCCCACGTCGTCGGTCAATAATTTAAGGTAATCAAGTTTTACTTCAGGCAGCTGGTTTGGAAGGAAATTAAACTTGTTCGAAGTGGAATAGGTGCCGTAGTTCTTTAAAGCCTTGATGAAAACCGTATTATATTGCTTACCTACATTTTTCCAAGTCATTTTTCGACCAAAATCATATGCTTTTTTGCGCATATTATCACACTCTTCTGGATTTTCTATTAAATGCAAAAGAGATTTTCTAAAGCCTTCCGTGTCTCCGAAATCTACAAGCAACCCTCGGTTATCGGAAAGCATTTCCTGGGCATACCAATATGGGGTGGAAACTATCGCTTTTCCCATGCCAATCGCATAGGTCAGAGCGCCGCTTACTATCTGCTCTTTGGAGAGGTAAGGTGATACGTAAATATCACTGGCGAGGATATAATTGCAGAGTTCTTCTTTCTCAACAAACTTGTCGTGGAACACTACATTTTTCTCAAGTCCGAGTTCTGAGACCTTATTCTGGAGATATTGTCTGTATGTTTCTCCAAAGTTCTTTTTAATTATAGGATGTGTAGCACCCAGTATGAGATAAACGAGGTCAGGATACTGGCTTACGACTTCAGGAAGAGCCTCAAGCATACTTTCGATACCCTTATTCTGGCTCAGAAGGCCAAAAGTAAGAACAAGAGGGGCTCCCTTTAAATTCAATTTCTTTTTATATTTATCACAATTGTTAAAAGGGTAGTCAGGTACTCCATGAAAGATTAATTCTATTTTGTCATCAGGAGCTTTATATACATTTTTTAGCATCTCAACTGCAGTTTGGCTCATTACAATCAGCTTTTGGGAATACCTGATGAGTTTTTCGATGGCTATCCTGTACTCAGGTTCAGGTTCCCGGATTACAGTATGCATTGTGCTTATTACAGGCTTGTTGATTCCTGAAATAAGAGAAAAAATATAGTCTCCTGCGTTTCCCCAGAAAAGCCCGAATTCGTGCTGCAGGCATACGATATCAATATCAGATTGATTTATATAATCCGCAGCCCGGTAATAATCCTCGATCCTATCCCTCTGTATTTGAAAAACGACTTCTTCGGGATAATTATAGGTCTCAGAAGGATCGTTCAAAGCAATTACTTCACAATGGACATTGTTATTTTCTCCAGAAACTGAATTTAATAGATCGGATGTGAATGTGGCAATCCCACATTCTTTTGGAACATAGGTTCCTATAAATAACACTTTCAGTTGCTTATTCAATTAATATCCCCCCAAACTCAAAGTAACTCAGTAGCGTTTTCGATCTTACGATATAGTTATTTGGTTACATAAGTTCATTCCCCATAACAATAGATAGTTTATATGTAAATTTATATGACACATATCGAAAAGGATTATTTCGATCTGGTAATACAGCTATATATTTACTCTTACATATTCTTCTTATAATGAAAAATATATGGCTGAGAACTTGTGGAATATAGTTATCTGTCAGCCGTAGATTAATATCCAAGTGGTTACTAAATAGCGATAAATTTATAATACCCACCCAATCACTCACTTTGCTAAACTTCAGCAAAATGGTAATAAAATATTGATTTTGTGGAATATAGTTATCTGTCAGCCGTAGATTAATATCCAAGTGGTTACTAAATAGCGATAAATTTATAATACCCACCCAATCACTCACTTTGCTAAACTTCAGCAAAATGGTAATAAAATATTGATTAGATCTAATAATTGTATTCAATGCTATTTAATATTATTTATAAATATAATTGTGTGTGTTAATGGAACAAGTTAAAACAATATTAAGGACAGACAACTCCCTAGAAGCTGTGAAGGTTTTTCTATCACTTGCCTTTTCCAAATCATCACTTATTTTAACTTTGAATCTTAGCTTGTATTCACTGCTTCTTCTTTCATAGTCTTTTTATGACAATAAACATCAAATTTTTTGATATGTATTGCTTTTTTACTCATATTTGCTTTATCAAAATCTGATATATTTAAGTATTAATAGTGAAATATAAAATAAAAGCTATGGGATGGTTTTGAGTATTTTGAATAGTAAACCCTTATTTTTAAATTATGGAGTACTGAAAGTTTAATTAGGAAAGACTTTTCAAGAAAGTCTTTCTTAAAGCTTCATGCTTATTATGGCTTTTATTATATATTATTAGATATTATGCAGAGTATAACAAGGAATAAAAACATGGGACTTGGAAAAATTAATTCATAATGCAGGTGATTGTTTGAAAGCCGTCAGAATCCTTATCTGGCAGGACGATGGAAGTTTCTACAAATCGATACTATGTATGCTGTTATCCTTTACAATATGTGTCGGCCTGATTATCTCAAAAATTCTCGATGTTTGTGCCTTCCCTGAGTTTATGGATCGTTTGTGGCAAATTGTTAAGCTTGATACACGGAGTCTTACCATAATAGAAGAACAGGAAGCTCGAAGCATATTTGGAAACAGAATCAATTACCGGAAGGTGCGTATCGACGAAACTTCACTAACTGCCTTGATGAGAGCGAAGCTAAAAGGGTATTCAGGCATGGGAACTACAACCTTCCATACAATTAATTTCAGTAGAAAACTTAACACGGCTGCAGGCAACCCGGATATGAAATGGCTTATACACGAATTAGCTCATGTCGCTCAGATGGAACACGTAGGTTCGCAATATCTTGTTGAAGCGTTTCATGCGCAGGTAGGTGAAGGATATGCCTACAGGCTTGGGACAAAAAAGCATTTTCAGGAGTATAATCGCGAGCAACAAGCCTGTATTGTTGCAGATTATTATATTGCACGTTGCTCAGGTGGCTCAACTGCAGCTTTTGAGCCTTATATTGCAGAACTAATAGCCGGAAAGTTATAAACTCTAAAATAATTACTAAATAGCCTTTACTTATTTTACTCTACCTAATTCATTTTCAAACTTAATACATAAGTGTTTTTATTTGCTAATAATAACACTTAAATAAAAATTAAATATTCGATGTCGCCAAAAATTATTATAATAGTACATACTTAATTTGATAGGAAACATGGTTTTGAATCTTGTTCAATACATCACTCAAGACAACCCTAAGACAGCCGACTGTTGTAGTAAAACCGAATAACTGTTGAGCGTGTAATCAAACTTGGAATTTAAATACGAGAGATAAGAGTGGTTAAAGTTTCATACCAGGCAATATTGGGACTATTACACTACTACACTTGTAAAATTAAACACTTGTAAAATTAAATATAGTCTCTCTTTTTGGAGGTATTAAAAGTTCCTAACAAATGGCAGATCGAAATGGAAGCGATACCTATCTTGGGTGGTATAGAAGACGAAATAGATAAAGGGCTGACTAATCTCATAAAGAGGCAACGTTGGTGGAAAACCAGCCAATAGATTAAAATAAAGTATACAATGGAGAAAGCATGCAAGCAGAGGAAAGCAGAACCTGTAAGTGCATTTTACGAGCAGGGCAGAGTTCATCATTATGGAACGTTTCCTAAGCTGGAAGATCAGATGTGTTTGATTCCAGGAAATCAAAAGTCACCTGACAGAATAGATGCTCTTGTCTGTGCCCTGTCAATGCTAATTTTAACTGCATATACTGGGCAGCATGCCTATTTTTTTGTAAAATCACAAATCTCAAAAAGTTATTGAATAGAAAATTCTCTATCGGAAGATTAATTTTTCTCCATAGTACTCAAAAACTTGACTTCAAATTTACAGCAAATTCTAGACACTGCCATATGCTAGCAGTGACTTTGAAATGCCTGTTGATACCTCGGCCTATGATGAAATTGGATACTCCATAAATAATGAATAAAATTTACATCTATGTACATCTACGAAGTAAAATAGGAAGTTTCAGCTTTATTCTTTACTCCGGACTACGAGAACTGGGACTTTTGATTGTCTTACTACTTTTTCTGCAACGCTTCCCATTAGAAACCTATCGAGTCCAGTTTTTCCGAGTGTGCCCATTACTATTAGGTCAATATCATTATTCTCGGCGAAATCAATAATCTCATTACTTGGGCGCCCTTCTAAAAGGATCTCTCTTACCTCTACACCTGAGGCCTCTCCGCATTTTTTAACTTTAGAAATCGCTTTCAGTCCATCCTCTCTCAGGATCTCGTTCATTGTTCCCTTTCCTGCGGTCCAGCTTTGAGTAACGGAAAATGTATCTACGACGTGAAGAGCATGAACCGTGGCTCCGCTGAGTTTTGCAAGCTTAATACCGTGAGAAATGGCCTTCTGTGTATTCTCGGATCCGTCTGTTGCAATCACTATACTTCGGAAAAAATCGCTGGTCATATGTTGTTCTCCATTTGCTTCATGTATAAAGTATCGATTGACAGAAATAGTTCAATTATTCCCAAAAAATGTATAGCCTTTTTAAAAGGCTATTTTCATATTTCTTTAGAGGTATTGTTGTAACTCAAACAGCAGTTTTTTTACTTGTTGCTATTCACTGTGACTGTGCCGGAGCTCAATGTGTGATTCATTGCTATTTGTCGTTTGCGCACAGTATTACTTATATGAGTTACAGTTTGAGCTGTATTATCTCCAGTAGTATTTTCTGTTATATTTTCGGTTGTTACTGTAGGTGTTGCAGGTGTAGGTGTTTCTGCAGAAGTTTCTGCTGATGCAGGTGTTTCTTCAGATGTTACTGCAGGTGTAGGCGCTACTTGTCCTGAAGCGTTCTGAGCTTGATTTTCTGCTGTGTTTGTCTTTTCAGCACAGCCGGCTGCAGAAACAACAGCAGCAATAACAAGAAGCATTGCTATGATTTTCAAATTTTTTTCCATTTCAACTACCTTTTATATTTTCTTCCTTTTTTAGATTGTAGGACTTACGCAATTGAACTGAAAAATCAACAGCATTAGACTGTTAACTGTCTTAGACCGTTAACTGTCTGAAATGTGACTTTAATCAACAGTGATTGCCGTACTTGATTTTGTTTCCCAAGTGCATAAGCCCCATATTGATTTCTATAAACTTGTGAGATTTTTGCATAATATTTATTTGTGATTAGCTTTTTTTAGCTCTTCAATCTCAGTCCTGTTTCTTCTTTCTTAACATAATAAAGCAGGCAGCAAGAGCCACAAATGAAATACCTGCTCCAAGTTCAAATCCTGGAAGTTCACTTTTTGAAGCCAGGACTTGAGTGTTGATTTTGACACTGTCAGATACCTGATTATGCCCTTCCGTATCCTCATAGAGAATTTCACTGTCTAAAGAATAGGGTTTCGGCGTGGCAGTACTGTCTACAGACATGTCAAAAGCTGCAACTGCACTATCTCCAGGTTTCAAGGTGCCGAGGAATGCCTGATCATCGGTTGTGCTGAATGGGTCGCTGGCACTTACTCTTACAGTTGCATCCTTTGCAGGTTCTTCACCTGTGTTTTTGTAAGTTACGTAGAGCATTCCCCCTTCATCGGGGTACAGATCACCTGTTACATTTGTGACCTCAAAGTAAGGTTCTTTTTTGACCGTGACCATTATTGTCTGGTTCTGCGTTTTATTCTCATACCAAATACCTACACCCTGGTTAGTTACAAGGCCTGTAGTAGCATCATATTCATCTCCGCTAACCTGAGTATTACTCTGATATTTATATGAAAGATTCAGGTTCAAAGGGTATATACCTGCAGGGGCGTTTTTACTAATTTTGAGAGTGAATTGTGTTGGAGATTGGCTTTGTTTTCCTTGCTGAAGGGTGCCCGCTTCCTGAGGACCTGATTTTACCTTTATATTCGGGTTGTCGGATGTAAGAGTTGCAAGAATACCAACAGCTGTCACAGCCTGGGATTCATATTTCATTTCCGCCTGCTGGAGCACTGTATTAACTTGAGTGTCAGCATCTTTTTCTGATTTAAAGCCCTCAACTACTCCTTTGTTCATAAGTCCTACATTCAGGGTAACAGTATCTCCTCTGGAATACTCATTATCTCCAATTGGAGTTGCTTCTAAACTTGGCCCTCCGTACACGGTATAAAAATTATCACCGAAATCGAAATTTTTGGGTAACTCTGCCTGTACAGGCATTGTTGCAAGCAATAACATAAGAAGAGTTGCAATAGCAGAGATACTTTTTATTTTAATCATTCTCATCACCTGACTCATTTTTGCTGTAATTTTTTCTGTTCCGGAGCACCGTTATAATCTGGTAAATAAAGACAAGAGCTAGTAATAAACCAATTATCATAGTTGTGCTGAATCTGGATTCTGATTTTTCAATTGGAATATTCAATTTTATGTTATCGGAAAACTTGGTTTTCCCGTCATCGTCAATGTACTTCACTTCACTGTCAACACTGTAATTCTTCACCACTGCGCCGGATTCAGCCGCAATATTGAATGAAGCTGTCTGGCTTTCTCCAGGGCCAATTGTCCCGAGCCTGACAGTTGACTTGCTGGTGCTAAGGGGTTTCATGACAACAATCTTGGCCTGAGCATCTTCGGCTGAAGTCTCTCCACGATTTGTATAAGTAACATTAATCAAACCTGTTGAACCCTGCTTCAGACTGCCCGAGATCTTACTTACTTCAAACCTCGGCTCTTTTTTAATGGACATGTGAAGAGGAAGGGTAACTTCTTTTGTAACATATTGCTGTGTGAATGCTACAGAATCAGAGATTAGTCCGATATCTACAGCATTTGGAGTAATCGTTCTGACATTGTTCTGGTATTGATAAGTTACCGGAAGCTTGAGTTCATACTCTCCTTCAGGGGTGTTGTCATCAATGCGTATTGTAAACTTGATAGGCTGTATATACCCAGTTTTAAGTTCATCTACTATCTGGGGAGTTGTTGTGGGTTCGATATGGATGTAATCAGATTCCGAGATCAGGTTTGCTTTTATGCCTTTGGCTGTTGTGCAGTTCTTTTCTGCACTCATCTCGGCCTGAGCAATTAATTCTTCTTTGGAATCAGGGATAAGGTTCTGATTTACATTCAGCCGCTTCATGCCCTCAACCATACCTTTGTTTACAAGCATTACCTGAATATCTGCAATCTCTCCCCTCTCTAATTCTGGATCTCCTCTCACAGAGGCTTCAATGGTTGGTTCTCCATAGCTTCTATAATAGTCCACGGAGTACCCATTGCCCGGAATCAGGAAATCTCCTATATCGGCACTTCCAAGAGCCGGAGACACAGTAGTTATTGAGAGGACTGAAAGGAGAACTGCAATTGAAACAAATGTTGTTACTAATTTCTTTGGTCTGTAACTATTGGGTTTATTCATTAGAGCTCAGCCCCCTGAATCTTATTTGCTTTTCCATCTAACACCCGTGTTCCTCTTTTCTTTTCCCTCCATGAGTCCAGTACTATAATTAGGGGCGGGAATACTGTGAAGGTTGAAACCATGACAAGCACAATGTCGATAACTGTCACAAGCCCAAAGTCACTAATAATAGGAAACGGAGATGCGATCAAAGCTGCAAACCCGAAAACAACCGTGGCTCCCGAGGCAAGAAGGGCAGCCCCAGTACTTTCAGCTGTCTTATGTATAGCTTCAAGAGGACTGGCCCCTTCACCTTTTTCTTCAAAGTATCTTTCCATCATGAGGATTGAGTATTCACATCCAATTCCAAGAATCAGTGCTCCCAGGGTAGCAGTCATGGGAGTGTAGTCAAGTTTCATATAAGTCATAACTAGGCCTGACCAGCCAGTTACCATAAACATTGGGATAATCGGAACAAGGGCTTTGACCCAGTCCCTGTATACTACTATTAGACCACTCAATATCAGGATAAGCCCAATGTAGGTCATTGCGACTCTTCCGCTTGTAAGAGCGCTTATAACCTCAATCATGACAACTGAGCTTCCAGTGATAGTTATTGCAGTAGCAGGAGGAGGCTGCATCCACTTAATATCCTGTTCTACGTTATTTTTTAAATCTTGAACACCAACGGCCTTTATGTCTCTCTCAGCATTTCCAATATTGAAATTTAGGAGAAGCATGTTGTTGCCGTAAAGATATTTTGATTTCTCAGACTCCGGAATTTTTTCATAGATAGTCTCAATCTCGTCGCTACTATCAGGAATTGTGCCACCATTGTATTGTTTTACAAGAGTTACAATACTTGAAGCACTGTATATGTGGTCTCTTTGGATCTCATGTTCGCTGAACTTGTCTATCCATCTTAGAATATTAGGATCAGCATTATCGTGAATTTTTATAATGAGATTAAGTTCATCGGTTCCACCTATGTAATTCTTCAGATGGTACAGATTTACAAGAGAAGGCATGTTCTGGGGAACAAAACTATAAACATCAGTTTGGATGCCAACTGACTCATCAGCATGGAGACCTACGACGCAAAGTAGAAGTGCAATTCCGATAACGATTAGGTTATACTTTATTGTAATATCTACAAGCTTTCTGATAGAATCTCCTATTAATCGACCTTTTGGCTTCTTGGAAGATATTTTCTCTTCATTTGTTATTTTTTCTGCATTTGTTTTTTGAGGTATTAATTTCCCTTTAAATTTCTTTAGTATCCCTTTTTCTGATATGTCATCAAAGAGAGAAACAGTTATCACACCGACAAAGAGACCTGAAAGGTAGCACATTAGTACGCCAATCAGGAGAAGTTTTCCAAAATCCTGAATCATTGGAACTGTAGATGTAAACAAGGAAATAAAACCAAGACAAGTCATGAAAAGGGCTGTGAGTACAGCGGGCCCTGTTTGTTTTATCGTTCTTACAATAGCATTAGATTTATTTCCTTCTTTGTGCAGTTCTTCCTCAATCCTGTTATGGAACTGAATTGCATAATCTATGCCAAGCCCTATTAATACCGGAAAGGCTGCCATTGAAACCATGGTAAGTGGAATTCCCAGAAAGCCCATGGTGCCGAAAGTATATAATACGCCTAATAAAACGACGGGTAAAGGTAACCATCTCCAGCGAACATGCCCGAAAACAATCATTAGCACAATGAGCATAAAAACGCAAGCAAGCGCAAGTAAGGGTGCCATACTTGAACCCACCGCATCGTTCATCTGGATTTTAAAGGCAGGATCGCCTGTTACTTTGAGCTTGTATGAAGGCGGAAAATCAGAAAGTTCGACAGCTTCTTGCGTAGCCAACATAAGCTCTTTTCTTTTGTCTTCCGTTGTGGATCCATTAAACTGTACAAAAACCGCCGTGTGGTAATTGTCAGGGATCAATTTTCCGAATATGCTGGGGTTTCCGTCAACAATCGCCCTGATATCCTTCTCGTTATCCGGAATAGTGGACCTGCCTGTCATTTTATAGTTTATTTGCTTAATGACAGATGCAGGACTTATGATCTCTTTAACCCCGTTAACAGGCTGAAGCTGTTTGTCAAGCCGATCAATAGCTTGCATTACCTCTACTGTCCTTACGTCATTTCCTTCCACCACCACTACAATAGATTCCGTTTGAAATAAGTTTTTGTAAAGGTGATCATAGTCCTTATACACCTGGGTATCTTTGCTGACAAAGGTATCTGTCCCAGATTTCATGTAGATCATCTGTGCACCTTGGACTGATAACAAGATCAGAAGGAAAAAGACCACAAGTATGGTTATGCGATTATTCTGGATAAATACTCCAAGTTTTTCAAAAAAATTCTTAATGGCAAATTTCCCCCATTAATTTTTTAAACTGTAGTTGCAAAATACTTAAGAAATTTATTAATAGATTCTTACTTTTAATCATTTTTAAAGCCCAGCAAATCTTGGAACTCGGAACTACAGCAGTTTTACTATTTTCTCTTGCTGGTACCTGCTTTAAAACGACAAGAGGTGAGTAGATAACAATTTTATCTATGGTGTGACCCAATTTTGTTAGGTTTTCTTTAAGCTTAAGGAGCATTTCGTTCCCTTCCCATCATAGTTGATTTTTTAAGCAATTGGTATTTTTCTGGGATCAGGCATTTCTGCTGCTTCAACCTTTCTTAAAACCCTAGTCATCGTTTCAAGACTCTGGATAAGATCATCTAGTTCCTCTTCATCTACATGCTCAAGGACTTCATCAGCCATTTCAGCAGTTATTTTGCTTAAATAATCATAACATTTTAATCCTTTACTTGTCAGTGAAACAAGCACTTTTCTTCGGTCTTGAGGATCATTTTTACGATAAACTATCCCCTTCTTCTCCAGATCATCAACCAAATGGGTGAGACTACTTTTGTTCATACCAACATATTTACCGATGGTTGAGGGCATCATTTCACCTTCTATACCTATAATTTTGATCACTTGGGGCTGGTTTTTACTCAGATTCTTAAACTTGCCAGAAGTTTTTTTCTGAAATGCTCTCGTAAAAATTCTATTATTAAGAGACTCATTTTCCATTAACAGGAGAATTACCTTGTTCAACTTTGCTTCATCCATCTATATCACGATCTTTTTGATGCCTTATTTTTGGATTAGAGCCTGTTTTCCAGACTAATAATTTCCAAGAAACATAATGGGAAAGTTGGTTTGGTATTCATTAATACAATATCAAATGGTTTAATTTCAATTAATATAATATTAAATAATTTAATTTTAATCAATACAATATTAAATGGTTTAATTTTCAACCATTGTACTCTTTTAAGCTATTTAAACTTACCGTTTAAACAAAAAAAGTTAAAATTTTTCTTTTATATTTATCATATTATTAATATAAATAAAAAATTATATAATTTGTTCTGTGGAAGAAACCCTAGGACGATCTCAATGAAAATAGTATTAGCTTATCCAAGAAGTCAATATGCAAGCTGTAAATGTCCAATCAAAGTTGCGCTGGCGCACCCCGCTGCAAGCAAAGGGGTATGTTCCACGCCAGTGCTCTGGTCATAATGGTTATTAAAAATCGAATATTTTCATTTGCTGATATGCTTCTTTTTCTTCCTGATTTCCCTGGTTTTCAACATAGCTTTTGATAACATCGGAATGTTCAATCTCCTACAGTTCCAATATCCCCTCCATCACTCAGAGTGAATGAGGAATAAGGAACACAGGATTCGCGAAATTCTTGGCGGGGCAAAAGAGGAATTAATCATTTTTTCATCCAACCCTATATTCTTGCAGGAATTTGAAATAAAACTAAAAAAATTGAAAAATCATGCAGGTTAATTTTTTTAGTAGATGAACTTAAAAAATTTAAACCGTTGCCTTTTGAATTTATAGAAGTAACAAAAGAGTTTAAAGATTCCTTTATCGATATTGTATAGCTGGCACTCAGTATAAAGAAGAGTTTTTCGTAATTGCTGACGGAAGGGAGTCAATTGAAGTTCACAGTGCAGGAAATAAGAGAGAAGCAGTAGTTGTCAGACCATTAATCTGTCATATACAAAAGATGATATATAGCAAGTATCTCGATTCAAGCATTACTAAATAGTATAGGATACGTACTTATGATGCCAAATCAAAGTCGTGCCATCACTTCAATTCCGTAAAAGGAAATAATAACCCTAAACAATTTAGCTTGAGCAGCAGAAGTTAACAATCAAAAAACGGATTTGAGATTCATATTATTAACAATTATCGAGGATGGAAAACTTCCCCGATAACCGTTGTTAAATACTCAATTTATATTTTTAGCTACATTTTATACTGTAACTGGAACTTAGACATGCAAACCATTGTGTATATAAAATAAGATACCACATGGTTTTTGTGTGAAGTATCGTAAAAAACTTTTTTAGATACAGAACTCGTAAACTTTTTGAAAAACGTATGCTTTGAAATAAGTGAAAGATACTGTTTTGAGTTTGATGCAATTGGTAGTGATGGAGATCACGTACATCTGTTAGTTGGAGCTGAACCAAAGTATTCTCCTTCAAAAGTTATGCAAACTATAAAGATTATTACAGCAAGATAAATCTTTAAAACAATACCCTGAAATCAAAAAATAGCTTTGGGGTGGTGAAATGTGGGATGCACTAGAAAGGGGAAACCTTTGGGAGTTCATAACTTAGTTCATTAAGCTGAACAAGTGTTTCAGTCGCACAATCGAGAAATTCATCCTTAATTTTCTCAATTACCAGCTTTGGATCAACTGCCCTAAAATAAGTTGGAGTCCCCTGTCGTACTTCCAGAAAACCTTTTTTGGCAAGCGCTTAAAGAATGTCGTATTTTCGGTTAGTCCTAAATATTCTAGATTGCTAATTAACTGAGGATTTATTGAAAAAAACATATATTACCCTTGCAAATCTTAATCTTTTGTCTGTTTTGCTCTATCAAATCCTCGTCGCTAGCTATTTTAGTAGTTTTACTTTATGAAGTTGCCAATCTAAAGGTGACGAAGACTTGACAAAACCTCTTCCCTGACTCCTAGTCTCGAGGTTGTGAGTCAGTAAGAACTTTGATTCAACGGAGTCCTTGTGAAAAAGATTGTATGTACAGAAAGGAATTATGGCTCTTCATTATTTCAAGTGGGTAACTTACATTTAGCTCCTGAATGTTTAAGTATCATATAAAGATATGAAGATAGTTGTTGTTGAAAATCACATTCAAGCTTGATGTTTTCATATCTGATCCAAATAGTATCTAACTAATTAATTATTTTCAACCCATACAAAACAGCGAAGAGCCGGAATTATTCTATCGTCTGGTATGGCATAATGTATTCCGCATTTTTTAGTTCTCTCGAGATCAATATTATAAAGATCCTGGAAATGTATAATTCCAAGGAAAAGAGCATTTCTGTGAAAGCGTGATGCATTTTCCATATCGCCTTTTATAAAAACGGTAAGAGGTGAGTAGATAACAATTTTATCTATGGTGTGACCCAATTTTGTTAGCTATTCTTTAAGCTTAAGGAGCATTTCGTTCCCTTCCCATCATAGTTGATTTTTTAAGCAATTGGTATTTTTCTGGGATCAGGCATTTCTGCTGCTTCAACCTTTCTTAAAACCCTAGTCATCGTTTCAAGACTCTGGATAAGATCATCTAGTTCCTCTTCATCTACATGCTCAAGGACTTCATCAGCCATTTCAGCAGTTATTTTGCTTAAATAATCATAACATTTTAATCCTTTACTTGTCAGTGAAACAAGCACTTTTCTTCGGTCTTGAGGATCATTTTTACGATAAACTATCCCCTTCTTCTCCAGATCATCAACCAAATGGGTGAGACTACTTTTGTTCATACCAACATATTTACCGATGGTTGAGGGCATCATTTCACCTTCTATACCTATAATTTTGATCACTTGGGGCTGGTTTTTACTCAGATTCTTAAACTTGCCAGAAGTTTTTTTCTGAAATGCTCTCGTAAAAATTCTATTATTAAGAGACTCATTTTCCATTAACAGGAGAATTACCTTGTTCAACTTTGCTTCATCCATCTATATCACGATCTTTTTGATGCCTTATTTTTGGATTAGAGCCTGTTTTCCAGACTAATAATTTCCAAGAAACATAATGGGAAAGTTGGTTTGGTATTCATTAATACAATATCAAATGGTTTAATTTCAATTAATATAATATTAAATAATTTAATTTTAATCAATACAATATTAAATGGTTTAATTTTCAACCATTGTACTCTTTTAAGCTATTTAAACTTACCGTTTAAACAAAAAACTACTAATTTTAGCGACAACATGAATAAAGAATACTATAAGCCTTTAAGATCGAAATCAAATTGTAGGCTGCCCGACAAATACTACTAGTAATAAAAAGACAACAAAAAGAAGGCATTTACGGTCTTTAAATCGAAAAAGACAAAATTCGGTTATTACTAGTAATAATTGTCGGACAGCCTGTAAAGGACAAAGTATTCATGATTCTGCCATGAAGTAGAAAATAGGTTTACTTACATAGTGAATATAGCCCGGCACGGATTCGAACCGAGGTTGCAGGATCCAGAGTCCCACATGATTGACCACTACACTACCGGGCTTCTATGATTTTTCGCTGTGGGGCGCATTTCTTTCGCCTTGAGGCGTATCTTCTAAAGGAAGATTTTGTATAAATACCTTTCGGCTGAAATGCTCCGAAAATTTAAAAATTAAATAAAAAAAGGAATAATTAAAAGTTAAATAAAAAGAGAAATTATACTTTTACAGGTTTTCCTCGGGCTGATTGAGAACTGCAGTCCACCACCAGCGGGCCATATCTAAAAGGTCTTTTGAAAACTGACCTGAAAGCCTGTACTCTTTATCTTTTATCGTAATTAGCCCTGCTCCGAGCAGTTTGTTGCGCATTGCATAAAATGAGGCACGCCCTATCTGGAGTTCTTCCAGAAGAGTCTTCCATTCGTCAGTTCGTATTGAATTTCCTGCAGCCTGACGCTCTTCTATTATTGTCAGAAACTTTTGACCTCTAACAGCAGTAGCGTCTTCTTGAAAAATACGTCGCATAAGGGTATAGTATGGATCTCTCGAATGGCTTATGCGGGTATTGGCATCCGATCTTATGACAATAGTCGTTGCCGTTCTGGGGGCGTTTTTAACGAGTGACATTATTCATCAGACAGTTAGGTGTAGTAGTAAACTTCTCAAGTCGTAAATTCAGCAGATGTCTTGGGTGAAGTTACAATCTTCATGAGCAAGTCTATATATTCTTCTCTCAAGAGGTAAACCATTGGAGTCTTATAGGATTCTTTATGCGCCCTTAAAATTCCAAGTTTTGAATGGATATACCCGACCATAGATGCAACCGTATTCCTTGATACATTATACTTATTCGTAAGCATTTCATGCAGCTCATCAATAGTCGCTTTTTTCACCTTGATAAAAATACACAAGATTGCCCTTCGATATCCACTGGAATCAACTTCAAGAAATTTTTCTAGTCTGGATTTAATTTTAGCTCGGATGGATACCATTGATTACCACCTTTACTGATGTAGTAAAATATGTAAGTTATAGCTCTATATATAGATTTTTAAATTTATTCGTTCTGATGTGGATGGATACAAAAAATTGATATCCATTAGACAATTTCTTTTACTTCAAAACCAGTTTTTTGTATGCATATATACTCTTTCTCTGATATATTGATTTTTATATTATGCACGTGCTGGAGATATTTTAAATATTTTTTTAAAATCTTTCGTTGTAAACATTGAAACTTTACCTTTTTATTTAAAATGTTATATTTAATAATATCTTTATGCTTCTATAAATAGTAAATATTCATTTTCTGAGGGAAACTTTGAATACTTTTACAATATATTTACTTAACCACACCATTATTTTCTTGTAACAATATATGAACTTTACGTTTAATTCACTAAAACAGCTAGTTTTTACTTAAATTAAAAGTAAAAACCTCAATTTTCCGAATTTTGATTAGAGCTCTGAAATTAACAGATTAGCCGGACCATAAAATTCTTCCTAAAAGTTTAGTCGATTTATAATTTTTTTCATTTCCATATTTTTCAAATAATTACAATTTTGTTGCTGACCTTTAAATGTCTATTTTTCATAAATCTTGTGGCATCTTCTTGTAAGTATTAAAATTTCAGAACAAGACAGAAAGTCTCAGAGCCAGAAGTAAAGAGATTCTGAATAAAAATGGAAGAGATTAGATGGAAGACTGGGAGCTAAAACACAGGTCTCTTTGAAGCAAAGCCTTTCATAAAAAGGGGATTATTATTAATAGGTTTATATCCTTTACAAAGAAAGAGAGTTAGAAATAAGGTAAGGCTAGGAAACCAGTAGAGTCGACCCTCTCAACCTCATCCAGGAGTGGATAAAATGGAATACAGCTATGACCTGAAAGGGAATAATTTATACATTGGAGAAAATCAAATACATGCTTACAGCCTGGAAGAAAATGAGATAGGCAATTGTACCTGTTGTGATTCCATACTTATGAGCCTCAGCTATCATGCTGCAGAAGAAAGAACAGTGGTAGTAACAAAATGCATCTCTTGTGGAGCTTTTTATGCAAATATCTATGACTCAGAATGGAGTTGGGTAGATGAAATTCAGGTCTCCCTGCTTCCAATTCCAATTCCTATAAGCAGTCAGGTAATTGACGACTGGAAAGGGCTTGAGTCAATTCCCATGAAAAAGCTTGAAGCTGTCTTCTCCAGAGGAGAAATTGAAGCTCTTTTTGCTAGGGCAAAAGATGAAACTCCCACCCGTCAGTATCTATATAGAGCCCGGAAAAAATACAAACTTTTTGAAGAAATATTTGATCTTGAACTGGCATTATAATTTAGTTACAGATTATTACCATTTCTCTAACACCTTTGAAATAACTAGGGACTTTAATTGGGGATTTGTTATACGTCACTATATAATAATACGCATAAATAAATAATATTATTTAGCCAATTATATATAATTTATATCATTTAATGAAATTTATTAAAAGATAAATAATAAATTTAGATATTATTAATATATATTTAATAATATCTAAAATATATTACAAATTACATAACAAATGAATTGTATTTATTTGTTAGCCGAAGTATAAACAAATACTTTTCACATACATTTTATATATTACCAAACTCTTCGACTAAATGAGATATATGAATATTAAATTATACATTTGAGTAAAATTTGTCAAACGATTCGCCTATATTTTTTCAGTGATATAATATATGATAAGTCTATACTAGAGAGATCAAAAAACATTTTATAAATATAGCTCTATAAAGCGCAAGCAGATATTAGTATATTATATATTATATATACCAAAAATTATAATTAAAAATATAGATTCGAAAAAGCGGAGAGATTGTCAGTTTATTTCATAAAAAATAACTTGTTCGGACAAGCTTTTACATATTGGCATGTTTTTCTTAAAATTCCTGCCCGGAAATTTTTATCTGAGTGAACAAAACATCACGTTTGTAATAAAATCGTAAAATTAAATAATTCTTATGCATAATATAAAAAATTATTGTATTCTTTTATCTCTTGAACTTTTAAGTGGGTTCAATACATCTAAATTACAAATTTATTCTAGTATAATATAAGAATAGATTTGAGAATTTCTGCAGAATGAGATTTAGACTCCTATTTTGTCAAGTCATTTATTACAAAGACTATACGAATATGGTATGTTTGGCCGACAACCGCAACATTAAAGACATAAAGTTGTAAAAGAAAAAAGATGACAAATACAAAAAGTATTCATACATATATAATATAAGAATATATGTAGCTTTTTTCGCACCCAATATTAAAGTTGAATATTTAAATAAAAACAAGGAATTTTCTCTATTTATTAAAGCTTTAACAAATAATTATTCCCTCGACGAATTTTTACCTGTGTGTTTTTGCCAAAAATTAAATTTATTAGTCTACCCAATTTGCTTAACAAATTAGTATATAAATATAGGGCTATAAAAAGAATTTATGGGAAAATAATATCAAATATATAATAAATAAATAAATAAATAAATATTTTTAAAAGTACTTAGAACTAAAGTGATCATTTAGGTGAATAAATTCGTTTTTGGAGTAACTGTTATTTATAGATTATTTCTTACATACATTATAAACAATAATATTTGGATGTGAATTACAAAAAGATATTGACCTGTTATATTATAAAAGATATATCATTTAATAGGAATTTATTTTTGACATTGTTAATATACATATCTAATTTAAGTATATAATATATTAGATGGCACATTTTTGATAAACTAAATGAGTACTATATAAAATATATTTTGATAGAGAGTTCTAAGGATCTGTAAAAAAGTATTAATTAATTGATAAATTGATTAACTATACAAGAAATATACAGCAAAATATATTCATGAGTTAGTTTATCTTGATAGATGGTATAAATAAATGTTTTATTATAAAGAATATATAAGGTATTATCTATAGTTTTTAGGATATAACATTATAATATGCCATAACATATCATAAACACATATTATAAAAATATGGAATAAAATATATTCTATTTTGGATGTATTATTACATTAACTCCCAGAATTTAGCATATTATCTATGAAAGATAATATAACAAATAGTAGTATGAAGTATTATATAATCTATTAATCATATAGACTTTATAGATATGATAAATAAAAGTTATTAACTAATAGTATACTATTTAAAAAAATAATCAATATATCAAATGAAAAAAACTATACGTGGTATGTTAAATATCTAATTTATATATACAAATGCTCCATTAATATTTGATTATATTTATAAAATAATACTAGCTCTGCTTCATATAGACTCTCCATAATGAAAACTAGATAAAACAACTATCTCCATAATATGGAAATTGATTTCATTATATAATTAGTTAAGCCTAAAAGTAGCCAAAATGTTATATCAAAAAACTTAAAATATAACTTAATTAAGAGTAAGTTAACTTATTCATAAAAAATGAACTAAATCTAACACAAATTACATAGTATAGTTATTTAGAAACTCATTAAATGTATGCATCATACTCATAAATTTATCAATACTACTAACAAGATAATTTTTATTATTATAAATGATGGGCTCCGTTATGCTTGAAAAAGTAGACTTCTCCAAGACAATAGCAGTTTCCGAATATAATAAAAGCGAGAAAGTACTTAAATATAAGATCGGAGAACTGCAGCGGAAAGCCTGGGACTTAAAAATACCTGTTATTCTCGTTTTCGAAGGCTGGCACGTCTCAGGAATGGCCGAAGATATAAACCGATTTATTCTTTCGCTGGACCCCAGAGGATATAGTTTCCACACAATGATTAGACCCTGTTATGAAGAACACCTCAAGCCTTTTATTGTACGTTTCTGGTCCAGGAGTCCTGTCAAAGGAAATATTGCAATTTTTGACAGGAGTTGGTATAGCAGGTCAATAATAGAGTGCCTAGGGAAGGAAAAATCCGAGGAAGAAATGGAAAAATGCCTGGAAGAAATAAACTATTTTGAGCGGCAGCTTGCCGATGATGGCTATCTTATTATTAAATTTTTCCTTCATATAAGCGAAAAAGAACATAAAGAGCGTTTTAAAAATCTCGACAAAGATGACCTTCGATTCATATTTGAAGAATACGAGAAGGAAGCAAGACAGGATCTTGATTTTATCCATAATTATAACGAGTACCTGCCGTTTGTCGAGAAGCTGCTGGAAAAGACAGACATGCCTCATGCGCCATGGACAATCGTGGAAGCTAATGACAGAAACTTTGCGACTCTAAAGATCATGATGACGGCAATCCAAGAAATTGAAGCCTCTATTGAACAGGCAACCAGAACCCCATCTGAAAAAACCCTTAAATATCTGGATCTAGAAGCAAAAGAAACTCTGCAGCTTAACAGTTCCATTCTGGATAACATTGACCTTTCTAAAAAAATGGATGTCGATGAGTATAAGAAATCGAAAAAATTATACCAGCAAAAACTTGCAGCCCTACAGTACGATTTATTCAAGAAAAAGCGTGCCTTGGTTGTGGTCTTTGAAGGCTGGGACGCTGCCGGCAAAGGAGGAGATATCTACCGCTTTGTAGAAAATCTTAATCCCAGACTATATAGAGTATTTCCTGTAGGCTCACCAAATGACGTAGAAAGAACCCATCATTACCTCTGGCGCTTCTGTGAAGCAATCCCTAAAGCTGGTCATATAACAATTTTCGATCGGAGCTGGTATGGCCGTGTCATGGTAGAAAGAATTGAAGGTTTCTGCAATGAGGAAGAATGGAAAAGAGCTTACAGAGAGATTAATGAATTTGAAGAAATACTGACACGGTCAGGAGTAATTGTACTCAAATTCTGGCTTCATATTGATAAGGAAACTCAACTGAAGCGTTTTAACAACAGGCAATTTGACCCGGAAAAAAAATGGAAAATTACAGCCGAAGACTGGAGAAACCGGGGCCGATGGGATGATTATAAAATAGCAGCTGAAGAGATGCTCCAGAAAACAAGTACAACAAATGCCCAGTGGATTATTGTAGAATCAAACGACAAACGATACTCTAGAATCAAAGTCCTGAAAAGTGCTACTGAGGCCCTTGAAAAGGAGCTGAAAAAATAATATTATATTAACATGTGTTACTTATATTAACATATGATACTCAAAATTTTACTTTGAATCTTCAAGGTCAGATAGAGAACCTGAAGCAGACTTGAGTCTTTCCGAATTGTTTTGAAGCTTTAGAGGACTTTTTATAACATTCTTCTCCAACCTATGCCGAGAAAGAACGATCTCAATGTCCCTTTCCAGATCCATTTCGTCGAAAGGTTTCACAATACATCCATATCCCGTATTCCAGATCTGTTCGAGAATTTTACGGTCTGAGCAAGCTGTAAGATAAAGAACTGGAATATCAAGCCGGGTTATTATCTCTTTTGATGCTTCTATACCATTCAGATTACCTTTTAACATAATATCCATAAGCACAAGGTCAGGTCGAGTGCTTTCAGCCTTGCTAATGGCCTCCTCCCCGGATGAAGCTATACCTGTAACAGCATATCCTAAATTCTTCAGCATTATCCGTATTCCCATTGAAACAATATGTTCGTCCTCAACAACCAGAATTCTTCCTTTTACCATTATTATTACACCTTTGTTCATCCTCAAAGAGCAGGTTTGAAACAGGTTTCTTCTTCATATAAAGCTTAAATTCCTCCAATCTGTCAATGAAGTTACAGGCTAGAAGCAATTGAATATATTTTACCCTGAGTATTTGACCCTAAGTATATTTGATCCTTAAATAAGAAAATTAAATTTAATAGTTATTTTACAGTTGTTGTATTTCAATGGTAATTTTCAAATCCAATAGAGAAGGCAAGTTTCTATGCTGCTTTCCTCACAGAACCCTATATAAATTAAGATATATAACCCACGCCATATGGTGCTTACAAAAGAATAGGAAATTAAAGCTGACACTGTCCATGACAAAAGGGAAGAACTTTGTCCTGGCGTAAGGGATATTTTGATTCAATTGAAAATTTCAACCGCACTGTCAAAAAAATGATTCGCTAAATATTCATTGAAATACCCTGATCTTAACCTCAGTAAAATCAAACTGGGATGAATAAATTAGTATATGGAAAAAAGGCTGGTAAGAAATAATTAGGAAAAGGAACAGGAATAATAAGGGGTTTCTTGTACCTCGTAAAGAAAAAGAGGTAAACTTTGGCGTTCTGGATAATTTTCAGGGTTTCTAGAAAATATCTTGGAAAACAATTTTCTCCTGAAAAGATCTGAAGCTTTTTCTTCTGACCCTTCTTGCTTTCCTTTTTCTTCGCTGCTGATCATTCTGGATTTTCGTTTTCCCTGAGTGATTCCGATTTTTCTTTTCTGTACCTTTGCAGGGCTACCTCAATGCTGCTATACAGATCTTTCTCATCAAAGGGTTTTATAATATAACCGAAAGGCTCAGTTCTCTTAGCTCTCTCAAGAATCTTGCTATCAGAATAAGCAGTCAGGTAAACAACCGGAACATTAAACATTTTCTTGATTTCCATTGCAGCTTCTACGCCGTCCATATCACCTTTTAACATGATATCCATAAGCACGACATCAGGGAAAGTACTCTCTGCCTTGCTTATAGCATCTTCTCCGGATGAAGCTATACCGGTAACCGTATATCCCAAACTCTTTAACATTTTCTTTATTCCCATTGCAACAATATGCTCATCCTCAACGACCAGAATTCTGCCTTCTGCCTTTTTTCTTCCTTCCGCCATTTTCGCACCTTATTTATATTTCATCTCCTGAAAAAACTAATCTCGAATCCTGTTCCCCTGCTTCGGTCAAGTTTAATTTCTCCTTCAATCTGATCCACAAGTGTTGTCACCAGCTGTAGTCCCAGGGAAGTTGTATTCCAAATATCCAGTTTCTCAGGGAATCCCTTACCATTATCTTTTACTATAAGGGTTAACCTCTCTTCTTTATTCAGATCTGTACCATTAAGGTCATTACTTTCATTATTTTGGTGGCTGACTTTTCCATTTTCAGAAGTAACAGCGTCCTTTCCCTGCCACATAAAGTATTCTTTACTTCTGCGTAGCTCAATATAAATTTCTCCTTCCCTTTCTCCGTCGGTAAAGGCGTGTTTCAGGGAATTTGAGACTAGCTCATTGACAATTATTCCCAAGGGAACGGCCGTATCCATTCCCAAGAAAACCTTTTCGACATCCAGCTTCAAGCTCACTTTTTCGCTATCCAGTGAGTAAGAATGAAACAGATAATCTGCAAGATTCTTAATGTAATCCGCAAAGTCCACACTTACCATATCCTCGGATTGGTAAAGTTTTTCGTGGACAAGAGCCATTGATTTGACCCTGTTCTGGCTGTTCCTGAAAGCCTCAATTACATCCCTGTCCGTAAAATTTCCAGACTCAAGATATAAAAGCATGGAAATTACCTGTAAATTATTCTTGATGCGGTGGTGGATTTCTTTTTTGCGAATTTCCTCCATCTGGAGAAGCGCGTCCTCGGCTTTTTTATGCTCGGTTATGTCCAGGATAATGCCCTGAAGATGGATTTCCCCGTTCTCATTGCGCTGGATAACTGTCCTCTCGTCGACCCAGCGGACTTCTCCAGATTTTGTGAGAATCCGATATTCTGAGGTATAATCCGTGCAGCCAGCCTCAACATTCATCTTAAGTTCGGCAGCCATCTTTTCCACGTCTTCAGGGTGCACAATATTTCCGTAAAGAATCCTGTTCGAGGTAAAATCCTCCACCTCATAACCCAGTCGGGTAATATTTTCCGAAACAAATTCGGCAGGCCACATGGGCTGATATTTCCATAAAAAAACGATTACAGGACTTGTATTAACAACCCTTTCCATATCCTCTTTAAGCCTGTTAGATCGCTCAAGTTCTTTTGCATAGTCCAGAAGGGCTTTTTCCGCCTCTTTACGCTGGGTTGTAATCATATCAAGAGCCTGGCGCGTCTCTTCGATTCCATCCGTAAGCAGCTTGAAATCGCCTTTTCCATGGATACTGATCTGCTGCTTAAAATTGTTCTGTTGAAATGCAGTAAGAACTGCGTTTGAATCATCGATAATACTATTCAAAGTTTCGGAGAATTTGTCAAGGGTATTTCCGAGTTCTCTGAACTCCCCCTGTACGTCTACATTGACTCTGGCTTTTAATTCTCCTTCTGCAAGAGCATTGGTTACTCGTATAGTTTCTCTTACAGGCACAATTACAGCTTTAAGGATTTCATTCAGGCCAGTAGGGATTTCCCTGAAGTCTCTTTCCACATCCGTATCTGCCCTGACATCAAGCTTCCCTTTAACTGCATTCTGGGCAATACTCTTGAAATCCTGAACGATTTCATCTATTGGCCTTGTGATAGAAAGGGCAATCATATATGCAAGGCCAGCCATGAAGAGAATTGAAATTGCAGAAATGACCAGAAGCTTGGTCCGAAGATCAACAATACCTGCAAGCATTTCTTCTTTCGGAATTACGAGCACAAAGGCAAGATTCCCGGTTTGCACAGGTTCATAGAACATTACAACAGGTTTGCCTGTGGTAGGGTCCTTGACATCAATATATCCACCGGTTCCATTTTTTACATCATGTGCGGCTCTGGCTATCTCTTTCGAGTTAAAGTCATATAGGCTTTTTTTCCCAATCCATTCCTTGTGTGTAGGGTGAGAAAGCAAGACGCCTGTGTTGCTTACCATGAAGGCATATCCAGTATCAAAAGCCTTGACCTTACCCACTACTTCATCCATATACTCCAGAGGAACATCAACTCCTCCTATCCCTACGAACTTCCCGTCCTTGAAAATCGGGGAAACATGGCTGACTATGAATATGCCTTCATAAAAGTAAGGCTCTGTTAAGACGTCTTCTCCTCTGACTTTGGGCAGCTGGTAATAATCCGAAGAATCATAACGAAGAAGGGATTCAACCTTAACATTGCCTTCGATCTTATTACAATAAGGAACGAATCTGCCTGTTGCATCGTGCCCGGAGGTATTGACATATTCCATATCTCTGCCGTCAAAAGCATTTGGCTCATATGCGACATAAACCCCAATCAGATTCGGATTTTTTTCAAGGATGTTCTCAATGACGCCGATTACTTCAGTCCTGTTAGAAGACTCATAGTTTTCCATCGTAAGGGTAAGAGTCTTTGCAATTGCACTGTTAGCTTTCATATCGGCATCAAACTGGTTTGCATAATTGCTTGCCATTTCAATTGATTTCTGGTAAGCCAGCTTTTCTTCCTGGGAAGTGACCGTACTGATGATCACAGCCGTAGAGACTGCAAGAACAAGAAAAACCCCAACAACAATATAGATAACTAGCTTTGATTTCAGGGGAAAGTCTTTAAATCTCATAGTATACTCCAGCCAGTTATAAAAGAGAGGTAGGAAGCCTATTCCTTTTTTGCCTTAAAATACTAACAGGATTCAGATTTTAATAATTTCTTGAGATAATTCTTTATAATGCATGAAGAGCTCCCTGCCCCAGTGAAGAGCGCTTACATCGAAACTCATTACTTTCCTATGGTCGTATTTTCCATGCTTGTCAAAAAGGCAGAGATACATGAACTTTTCAGTAACAGCAATTGTCGGCAGCTGCATATTTTCCTCGCAGACCTTAAAAACTGTGTTCTCAGAATTGAGCAGGATTTCGAGTTCATCCTTGCAATCATTTTTGAGTCTCTCAAATACAGCTTTCGTAAGCACGATTTCCATTTCAACTCCGTTTTTTGCAAGTCTTGAGTAAAGCGATGGATAAAGAGGATGATAATAAGAAAGTGAACTCAGAATGCATCTGGATTTTAGAAGGTTCTCAGTAAACTCCCTTGGGAGATCGAACAGGTGGTTCAGGTCAGGTTCGATTACCATGCATTCCCCCAGTTCTCCAAGCCTCATAAAATGTTCATGCGGTATGACACTTGTATCCCGGCTTGCCCAGTATTCCTTATTTTCCTCGAGAACCTCAAGTGTGTTCAGGAGAGGAAGCATATTTCCAACGACAAGCTTTCCAATCTCCGAAAGCATATAAGTGTCCTCTTCCTGGAGGATCAAGCCCTGTTTTTTAAGGATTTTAATCTGAGGCATCATTGCCTTTGAGGTCACATTAAGAGAAGTTTTTATTTGCTCAATGTTCCTCGAACCTTCCATAAGCAAGAGAAGGAGATTTTTCCTTTTTTCAGAAAGCCAGATAGTGTCACATAAAGATGAACTCATTGCTATTCCATATTTATTGGAAATACTTTTATTAAAAGATTATGTTTGATAACAAATATATTTAAGAATCTCGATATTAGAAAAAGTTTTGAGCCTTGGTAAATCCCGAATGAAAATTTTTAATGGCATTAAAAAATCACTTTACTTTAGAACCTACATACAGCTCTTTCTTTTGCCTGAAACTTTTGCAAGAGCCACGCGGATCGGGCTATATATTATTGAAGCCATTGATAAATCACTTACCAGTAAAGTAAATCCAATATAAGAAAATTGCCTGAAAGAATAACAGATATTTCTAAGAGGGCAAATAACCGAGTAAAAATGGCATGAAAAATTGGTTAAAGTGGCCGCTAAAATAATTAAAAATGGCGCGAAAAAACTGGTAAAAGTGGCCACTAAAATAATTAAAAGATAGAAACAAAAATGGCACAAAAAAGAACTAAAAAACAAAAATGTTAAAGACTATTTGCATCCTCCATAAAAAATTAAGGAGCATTACGTGAGGTAAGTCAGTTGTATATGAAAATATGACTGGAACTCACGGGACCTGAAAAAACTAAAAAGGAAAAACTTCAGGCTTAATACCTGGAAATTTTCTCTGCTCCGAACCCCAGCAAATGCATTAAAAAGGTACCAGAGCTGTGGCATGTGGGAAATGCCATAGCTTTTGGGTGCCTCCGAAACCAGATTTCTTTTTCACAAGATTAAAAGAAATTTTTTCAATACTTTAGATTTTTTCCTTATATTTTAATCTCTCTTTTAGTAAACCCAACCTGCAGATAACTTAAAATTCAAAGATTTGCCAAAAAAGGAAATGTGTTAATTTTGAAGTTTTCATAACCTTCCATCAATAAGAAAAACAAAAATAAGAAACCCTAATTTAAAAATGCTAAATATAAACAACAATTCTCAGGCAGGGTTATCGTCTCTAATATGACTCTACACTTGTTTTATTTTACGAAAATTGCCTACTTGATAAGCGACTTTTTTCTCCTAACGTTGACCGTAGAAAATAATAACTGTCGAAAGCTACAAGGATCAGAAAGCTCCAAGCACGATATAGAGAATTACTTTGGTCCTCATAGAGTATTATTGCAAATTGTTGTATCTCATATCCAGCTAGGTAAGATCTAGCCAGGTAAGGTTATTTTTTGTAGAATAAAAAATAGTAAAATAATTTTAATTCCTTGAGAATAAAAATCGATATGAGGCCACAGGATTGTATGACTTATCTGTATCTCGATATATCATCCTGTAGTCTCACATTTCCTGCGAACCCTTTTTGCACCCTAATCTGAACTCGTGATTTGAAAATATTGATTGACTCACAGACTGATCAGGGTTTCAATAAAGGGAAACAGCATAAATTTACGCGAACTTAAATTAGTACATTTAACATAGGTCTTTAACGCAAAACTATTATATTATGGATTCGTTTGATAAGGAATTGTCCATCTCTAAAGCTGCCCTTCTCTCGTTCTGAGAATAATACCACAGTGGAACATAAAGGGCAAGCACTACGAAACCAACTATTGTTGAAGTCCAGCCTACTTCAAGACTGTTCAGGTATACTATTCCAATAAGACATAGAGGCAGGTTAAATAACCCAAAGAAAAGGGCTACATATTGCCAGCCTCTAGGAGCTTTGAACGGTCTTTCAAGTTTTGAGAACTTTGGATCAACTTTTGCCTTCGCATATGCAAGCAAACTTATCCCGTTAGCGCAGACATAACCTATTGCTGATGCAGCAAGTATAGCTGAAGGGGTTCCCAGGAAGATGAAGCCCGTATTCAAGAGTGCAATGAAAATCATTGCATTGATAGGAGTTCCATGCTCATTCATTTTTCCAAAGAACTTTGGCAGATTTCCTTCTTCAGCCATGGAGTACATAGCCCTTGAAGCTCCGAGAAAGCCAGTCTGGATAATGAGGACCATTGCCGCAATTAACATGAAGATTGTGAGAGCACCACCTATGGGACCAAGGGTCATCCGAGCCATAGGCAGCATAGGAGAGAAGGGTTCGGCCAGTATTCCTGTAATTCCAAGGGTTCCGGTACAAGCTGACTGGACAAGAATAAAGGTTATGAGGCAGATAGTACCGCAGATAAAGAGGGCTTTTGGGACATCTGATTTAGGCTGCTTATATTCAGGCCCGTAAATTGCTGCAGTTTCCCAAGCGCAGGCACTCCACTGAGCCATTGCAAAAAGCCCGAGCAGGATCAGGATATGGTGTAGATCCCAGCTCCAATCTGTGGGAAGCCAGGCGCCGGTAATATTGCTAATCTCAAAATGCCCGGTTACAAAGGGAGCCAGAGAAATTATAATAAGCGGGGCAAGGGAAATTACTGCAAGGATATACCCGAGCGTTGCTCCGTTCGAAAGCCCACGATAATTGACCATAATAAGAAGCACGACTACAACTGCACCAGACGCGAGATAAATTGCGATGTCAGGCACGCCTGCAAATGCAGGAACCAGACTTTTAAGATAGCTTCCGATCAGGATTGAATAAATTGCAAGAACCGGATTCCAAGCAAACCAGTAGCTCCAGGCGCTGAAACCTCCAAGCAATTTGCTCAGATCATATCGTTTATTTTTATCGCTGCCTCCAAAAACACTCTGAGCATACCCGGGAAGGCCGGATGCTTTCGGGAACATTGTAGCAAGCTCCCCGTAGGCAAAATTTTGCATGAAACCCTGAAAGACAGATAACGCCCAGATAATAATTGCAGCAGCCCATACATAATTTGCAAAGTAACCTATGGACGGGAGGATAAGCATGGGGACACCAAGGGCAATCGCAAGTCCCTGCTTCCAATCAATTGTTCGCTGGAGCCCTCCGTTTTCACTGTTTTCGTTGCTCACTTTAAAGCACACTCCTATAATTAATATAAAATGATAATTGACGATTCGCACAGCTCTTACAACACAAATCGATCCATAAAAGCCTGCAAACGGAAAAAGCGGGAAAAATTCGAACAAAATCTAGCTCATTCTCAGAATATTTTCAAGAAATGCTTTCAAGAAATGCTTTCAAGAAATGCTTTCAAGAAACATTATCAGGAAAATATTCTGAGAAAATGTACAGAAGATCTGTACTCGCTTTTCCGTATCTTTGCAGTTATTTCGGAGTTTTTTCTTTATGCTATCTGCTTTCTAAATTTATTGCAGGAGTTTATCTTTATATCGAGCAACTTTTCGATATTCATTTTTGCTGCAATACCTTTTGCTGCTCCTGGTACCGATGTAATGACCCCTATATCGAGTTCTTCACGCAGCTCGCGCATAACGTGCTCGTCTACGAGGTCCATCTTGTCGACTCCGAGTTTCTTTGCGACGTACTCTTTTGCTTCTCCTATGCGCATGTTCTTTGAGAACTCCATTCTTGCAACAAGGTCTCCTGCAGCTCTCATACCTGTCATACCTGAAGCCATAATGTGGGAAATCGGCATACCCAATGGGTCGCCGACTCCGATCTATATGCCGTCTACGCCTGCAATTTCTACCATTGCTTTGCTTGCCCTTGTAACTGCATCAATTGGAGGAGTCTCAAGCATTGGGATTCCGCCGACACCCATACCCATGTCAACATGACATGGAATTGGGGATGCTTCGACAGCTGCCTTCATGAAGGTAACTGCACGTGCAAGGTTCCAGGCTGAGGTCTTGCTGGTGTTGGTATTGCAAACTGGACCGAAAACGTTTGCACCGGCTTTTGCAACCAGAGGCGCCTGCTGGTGAGGCCAGAGGCCTGCAAGGGTTACTCCGTCATACTGAAGGTTTCCATGCATACCAAGTACGCACTCTCCAGCCATGCCTGCTTCAATGTACATATCAGGGAATTCTTTCCTGAGAGCCTCGATTGCATGGAGTGTACCGTACATGTCAGCGTCGCCTGCTGCGCCGGTTGTGTCAAAATTAACACCGTCTGCGCCGGAGGCAAAGAGTTTCTGCATGACCCACACAGTGTCTCTTGTCAGGTGTTCTGCAGCGTGTTCCATTGATTCCCAGGCTTCAGGGATCTTGAAAGCCTTCATAAGGTCTCCAGGGTTCTCGAATGGTCCGTCAGGGGTGTAATAAAGTCCCATGTTCGGCATTGCACCGTAGAACAGAGGAATGACCATGTTCTGCTGGCAGACTTCCATTGTCTGGCACTCGTTTGATACTACAGGCTTCACTGGCTTGTAGCTGTAGTCAATATGACCGAGTTCCATTGTGTCAGCACCAAAGGCACGCTCGTGTGTCATGCAGCCAACTAGGCGGCTGGAAGGAATACCAACACCGCTGTTGCCCTGGTCACCGTCAAGTCGGATAGTACCAATATCGTGCGTTACGGGAATTTCCATGCCCTGTTCAACACTGACAGCCTTGCCAGGCATCATAAGGATTTCTGCAAGTTTGTCGAGTTCATTAGCATTAAGAGCAGGAATCTCACCAAGATCGGCAGCGTTTGCAGTACCAGCCTCAATCTCTGCCATTATCTGTTCTTTGGTAAGGAAGATGCGTTTACCGTCTCCCATTCTCAAAGCATATTCAGTTGCCATTTTTTTAATCCTCCATCCTTAAGAGACTTAGATTAGATTGAATTCAAGTTCAGAGTAGCAGTTCTTTTGCCTTTGTAACAGCCTCGCTTGCATTTTCAGCATAGCAGTCTGCGCCGATCTTGTCAGCCCATGCCTGGGTTGCGGGTGCGCCGCCTACCATGACCTTTACTTTGTCCCTCATACCTTCTTCCTTGAGGAGCTCAATTACATCCTTCTGCCCCTGAAGGGTTGTGGTCATAAGGGCGGAAATTCCAATCATATTAGCGTTGACTTCCTTTGCCTTTGCGATAAAGTTCTTGATTGGAACATCACGGCCGATGTCGTGCACTTCAAAACCAGCAGATTGGAGCATGGTGGAAACAATTGCTTTTCCAATATCATGGACGTCACCTTCTACGGTACCGTTCACAATAACACCGAGCTTTGAGCCGGAAGCCCCTTCAGGCATAAGATCCTTAAGAGCTGTAACTCCTGCAGTCATTGCATCGGCAGCCATCATAACATGTGGCAGGAACAGTTTCCCTCTCTCAAAAAGAATTCCTACCTGATTCATGCCTTCAGAAAGCCCTTTTTCTATAATTTCAGCCGGTTCCATTACTTCTTTTGCTTTCTCGACAGCAGCGAGCACTACATCTCTTTTACAGGAGATGACTGCATCAGAAAGCTCCTGAATAAGTTCTTCTTTAGTTGCCATTTTTTTATACCTCCATGAATACCAGAAGCTCCCTTCAGTGCCTGAAGAGAAAAAATGAATCTGGAATTCTAATCGGATATTATATAAATTCTGAATTATTTAGCCCAACCTGTATAGTATTTTCAAAAAAGGAGAGAAATTGAGTACTGCCTGTGCATTTGAATAGCCAGTGCATTCTGACTGTCCCAATGGACAGAGCTCAAGCCATAAGATTTTTTAATGATATTAAAAATTTCAATGCTATATTCTAAGGTTAAAATTTAAGACCTGATAGATAAAAGTCCCAATAAGAGAAATAGAATAATCTCAAATTGTACAATAAAAAGAGAGGCTCAGTTGCCTTAATATAAGTCCAAGAAAATCAAAGGTTATTCTGGTTTTGGTGGTCTCAAATTCGTTTACTTTGAACTCATTACTTTTAACTCATTACCTTGAATTTATTACTTTGAACTCATTACTTACATTTTTGATTCTTCCACTACGCAGAACCTGATATCCTCACGGTATTCAGGAGTTTTTCTAAAGTTCTTCAGGAAAAACTCAGGTTTTTCTTTTTCTTTGAGTAATTCCGGTTTTTCGGCTTTCAGGCAGAAGTATTCCCCCTCAATCCGGAATTTCCTGAAAAGCTCGCAGGTCTCACAGAGACATCCTTCTTTTTTTCCATGTCCAGAAGATTTACCCTTAGAGCAAAACATCCCTTCACCGCCGGAATAGGAAGGACAGTTTTTGCAAATGCAGGCTTTAAGGTGATGATATGAGTTGCAGATCCCAAAATATCTTCCATATTCTTCCCTGGTCTGCTGTATGATATCGAATTCTTTCTCCCCGGACTTTCTACTTATCCCGATATATTCTACATCTTCCGCTGCAAGCCTGGAACTCAAAACACTCCTCCTGTATGAAGAAAGACATGATTTATAAGATGTCAAAATATATTATGTATTGCTTAAGGATTTGAAAAGTGCATTTTAGCTGCGGCAGTTAAAGGATTTTTGGATCCGAAAGGGTTATTGGAGAGTTGGTAACTATGGGATTCAATCAAATAGCTGAAAGCGATGAAATTATTCTTGGTGAAGCACTGGAAAGGCAGCAAATTCTGGAAAGAGTAATCAATAACAGCCCTGTTATGGCTTTTCTCTGGACCCCAAACGAGAACTGGCCTGCTAAATACGTTTCGGAAAATGTAACCCAACTTGAGTACAGCGCAGAAGATTTCCTGACAGGAAGGATAATGTATGCAGACATAGTCCATTCTGAGGATATAGATAGGGTTAGAAAGGAACTTAGCCGGTGCTGCGAGGCTGGAAATGACAGCTTTATACAGAGGTACAGGGTTCTTACCGGGGGAGGAGAAGTCCGCTGGGTAGAAGAAAAAACCTTTATTCAGCGTGATGAAAAAGGAAATGTAGATAATTTTCAGGGAATAGTCAGGGACATTACGCAGGAAATTAAAAACGAAAAGGCACTGAGGAACGCTCTTCAAAGCCAGAAAGCCCTGATGGAAAAGCAAAAAGTTCTCTTAGAGAAACAGAAAGCACTCGAAACCGTAATCAACAATAGTCCGATGGTAGTATTCCTCTGGAAAGCTGAAAAGTACTGGCCCACCGTGTATGTGTCTGAGAATGTCAGGCAGTTTGGATACACTCCAGAGGATTTCATTTCTGGGAGAATCCTTTATGGGAAGATCATCCATCCAGAAGACCTCTTTCTTGTGGAACTTGAGCTTGAGGAAAACTGTGAAGAAGGAGGAAAGGAATTCAACCGCCAATACCGAATTCTTACGCAGGCTGCTGACGTCCGCTGGATTGACGAAAAAACCTTTATCCAGCGCAATGAAGAAGGAGAAGTTACTCATTTCCAGGGCATTATAGAGGATGTAACCCGACATGTAAAAAGAGCCGAGCCTATAGGTCGAAATCGGAAAGGTGAGAGGCAAAACTGACTGGAAGCCTTAAATTTAGACTGGGTATTAATTAACTTAAATTATTTCCGGAGTTGTCTCACAGATTAATTTAGTTGATATAATATCAAGGAAGGTAAAAGTAAATATATTGTTTAAATGTAATACTAATAAATACTATAACTATTTAAAAGTAATACTAATGAGTAGTTCAAATAATCACTATCCTATACTACCGTAATGGAAATTTAATATATTCATTTAGCTTTCATACTTTCTTAACAAATAACTATTTATGTTTGAGAATATTAAGAAGTGTTTGCAGGTTTTAATAGAACTGCAGGATCTGCAGCCTCTCCAAATGCCTGAGTGTAAGGACTGGAAACAAAGAATGCTGAGTAACACGGAAATATATAGAAAAAATATCAAAAAGGATATAAGAACAAATTGTTCCCCAAAAAGCTAAAGAGGGTTACACCCCGAAACCGGCTCGGTTACAAGGAGTTTGAAAGAGTAATCTAACTGTTTTCGGGGTCAAATTTCAAGAGCTTAGTCTTTTCTATATCCAACGAAATAAATAGAGAATAGAACTAGCAGACCAACTATCTTCTCTTTTTTACTCTGAATCCCCAACTTACAGGCTCTACCTTAATTGATCAAAGGTTCGAATCTCTTTTACTGCACCAAATTCAAGGAAATCGGTGATTATATTCACCAATCAAATTTTTAAATTTGGTTACTTTTGGATTATTATTTTGTGTCATTCTATGAACTTATACACTCTAGCTATAAGTAATAAGCTTAAGTTTTTCATGCGCGATTAAAGCTTGTTTTATAAATATTAGAGATACTATTATTATTTAGATTAAAAACTATTTACTCTTAAATCCAGCGATAAAAGTGCTCATAAAAATCGTTCGATTGGAACTTAAATTTATCTGGTGGGGAAAAAATGAGAACGGAGCTTATTGTTTTAATTATTTTATTTAGCATATTTTTGTCAATAGGGTGTACGAATAAAAACGAGACAGATTACGTTAAGATTCAGAATTCTCAATATTATCCAGATTCAATCACAATATCTTCCGGTGATACAGTAAGATGGACAAATCTTGATTCAACTAATCATACAGTCGTGGGGACTGATTTCTCATCCGGTAACATAACAAGTCAGGACTCATATGATCATACATTCACGAAAGAAGGAACTTATAGTTATCACTGTTCAATTGAGCCTTCCATGAAGGGCGTTGTCATAGTAAAATAAAGTCTCTACAGAGATTCAAAATTGTTAAACCGGCATTCATAAATTTCCTTTTTAAATAATTCACTCTAATTAGTAAAACTATTAAAAGAGTGCATTTAGCGTATAATTTTTTTCTGTAATGCAAAGATGGTAAAGTTATAGATCCGTCTTGACAGTGCCTGACCTGCCCGTATTTTCATTTGGAATTAAAATTTGACCACAAAAAATACAGAATAAGGGAACTTCTTAAATACTTCATGTCGAAGCTTTGTTTAAAAGCTCCCTAAAGATTCTCATAGAAATTATAAATATCGCGGCAAAAATATAATAATTATGTTATAATTTCAATATAATATTAACTTTAGGATAATGTCACCTCATTTTCTTTGAAGTTCTGTTTTTTTCTCTCAGTTCTTATTCTTCACCGAACTTCTCACTCTCTAAAGTTATGATATTGTCAACCGACGACTCTCTCATCATATTGGCTTCCCCCTGTTCCATCCCTTCTTCGGATTCAAAAATCTTCCTAAGGTATTCGAGTACATCGTCTCTGAGGTTTTCATTTTCAAGAGCAAAGTCCACTATTGATTTTACGTATCCTAATCTGTCGCCGGTATCGAACCTTTTTCCCTTGAACCTGCAGGCGTAGATCATCTGTGACTTACTAAGAACCCGGATACCATCAGTCAGCTGGATTTCGTTTCCAACTCCGGTTCCAGCTTCTTTTATACAATCAAAAATTTCAGGGGTGAAAACGTAGCGGCCTATTGCTCCAAGATTGGAAGGAGCATTTTCAGGTGACGGTTTTTCAACGATATCCTCCATTTCATAGAGAGAATCATTGAGTGGTTTTCCCTTTATAATCCCGTAGCTGCTCAATTTTTCATAAGGAACTTCTTCAACTGCAAGCGTGGACCTACCATATTTTTCGAAATTTTCAATGAGCTGGGCAGTGCAGGGCTTGTCATTCACAATAATATCGTCTCCGAGAAGAACAGCGAAAGGCTCGTCTCCAATATGGTTTTCTGCCCTGAGAACTGCATCTCCAAGACCATTGGGCTCTTTCTGGCGGATATAGTGAATATCAACAAGTGAAGAAACGTCCCTGACAAGCTTAAGAAGTTCAGTGTTGTGCTTTTTCGCAAGGTGCATCTCGAGTTCAGGAGAATCATCAAAATAGTCCTCAATTGCTCGTTTGCCCCTGCCTGTGATAATGATAATATCCTCAATTCCAGAGGCAATAGCTTCCTCAACAACGTACTGTATTACAGGTGTGTCAATTATAGGAAGCATTTCTTTTGGCATTGACTTGGTAGCAGGCAGGAAACGGGTTCCAAGGCCAGCAGCTGGAATAAGTGCTTTTTTAACGGTCAAAATAAACTCTCCAAATAACTTAAAAATACAATGTTAAAGTTTTTAATTATATGAGATTTAAATTATACTTTACCCTATGATTAATTTTTCTCTACCGTGACATCAAAAAATCGAATATAACTCAATTATAATATAATCATCTTACTTTTCCTTAAGTTAGAAATATAAAAAACTAATATAATTATAAGTTAATATAATTTGCAAAAAAATCACGGGAAATTGTAAGAAAAAAGACTACAAACTTTGAAAAAGAAAAATGATATTCAAAAATTCCCTTGATGCAAGAATTATATGCATGCACTGAAGTTCAGACTATCGAGGTCAATATCCTTTTGAGCTTTAACGGCACACTCAACGCAAAGTTCTTGCCCTTTGATCGTTACTGAATTTTCAACTTCTTTTCTGCAACTTTCACATTTCCCCATTTATTTTCACCTTCAAATGGCTGTATAAGTTCACATGTAAAGAGACTACTTTACGGTATAATTAAATTCAGTGTAAGAAGTAATTTTGCCTTTGGAAGAAATATTAAAAGTAACTTTAGCGATAGAATCTCACAATATTATACAAAGAGGCATGAATAAATTATTAACAAAGATATGATTAATAATATAAGTAATAAACTATTATTTAGGAGATATTTTAACTGAGACTCTTAAAACCAAAATTAGCCGCAAGCTACAATCAGGATTTTGTACTGGACTACAATGCCAGAATATATAAATTGGAGATGCATACTTCCTAAAAACAGGAATATGAGGGGGAAATAATGGCAAAAAGATTAAAGGTCGCAAATCCAGCCCGCTGCATAGGCTGCTACTCCTGCATGATGGCCTGCGCAAGAACCTGGTATGATACCATATCTTTAAAAAACAGTCGAATTGATATCCAGACACGTGGCGGGATCGAAACTCCTTATTCTCAAATTGTCTGCCATGCCTGCATAGATCCTCCGTGTATGAGGGCCTGTCCGCTGGGCGCGCTTACCAAAAGGAAAGGAGGAGGAGTAAATCTCAATAAAGAAATCTGTGATGGTTGCGGAAACTGCATAGAAGCCTGCTTAATGGGAGCTATCCATCTGGATGCGGAGAAAAAAGCTGTAATCTGTAAGCACTGCGGCGTCTGCCCGAAGTTCTGTCCCCATGATGTTCTGGAAATGATTGAGGTTGAAGACAGCGGAGAAATAAAGATTACTGATACGGGTCCGGCTCCAGATACAAGCCCGGTTAGCTCGACGGCATCCCATAAAGACCTTTATGGAGAAGAAGAACATGGGGAGGAAAAATGACAACCGAGAAATATGCTATTGAGGGGCTTAAGAATGTACTATATATTGACCTAAACAGCCAGAGCTATTATGTTAAGGAAAGGCGAGACCTCTATGAGAAATATCTGGGAGGCGTGGGAGTTGCCACAAACCTCATGCTCGAAGAATATAAAGAAGGTACAGGCCCGCTTGATCCGGAAATGCCAATTATCCTCAGCACAGGGCCCCTCTCTGGTGTATATCCTACCTGCACCAAGGCTGTTGCACTGTTCCGCTCCCCTCTTAATGGAGAATTAGGAGAATCCTATGCAGGCGGCCATCTTGCCATGTCCATGCGCTATTCAGGGTACGAGACTATTGTTATTAAAGGAGCCTCACGATACCCTGTGTATGTTGCAATCCACGACGACAAAGTTACCTTCAGGGACGCATCTTCCATATGGCATCTCTCTTCAGCAATTGATGTGGGAAAAATCCTGCGAGAAATCGAGCCAGGTGCAGGCAGACGCAGTATAATTCGAATTGGACCTGCAGGAGAACGAGGGATCACATATGCCGATGTCAATGTCGATACCTATCGCCATTTCGGACGCCTCGGGCTTGGAACGGTTTTTGGGGCAAAGAAACTTAAAGCTGTTGTTATTTCCGGAAACAAGGAGCTAAAAAGCCCTGAACACAAAGCCTATCGAAAGACTGTTAGCATGCTCTATGACATCATTGTGAAAACAGGACTTACTGAAAAATACCATAACCTGGGCACAAGCGAAAATATTCTGGTTTTAAACGAACTCAAAGGCTTGCCTACACGGAATCTACAGGCAGCCTCTTTTGAAGGAGCTGAAACGATTTCAGGAGAGCTTTTTGCCGAAAAGTATCTTCTCAGGCGGGTTTCCTGTGCGGGCTGCCCAATTGGGTGTATCCATGTAGCCATGTTAAAACGTGCCTTCTCAAAAGCGCATGAATATGAGGCTCTGAATATTTCCTATGATTTTGAATTAATCTATGCTCTCGGTTCGAATCTTGGCGTAGCTGATCCCGAGGCCGTGCTCGAACTGATTGACGCCTGCGAAAAAGCCGGAGTTGATATAATCAGCATGGGAGTTGTACTCGCCTGGGCCACGGAAATGCAGCAGCGCGGGGAAATTTCCACTAAAGAGAATCTTGGGCTTAAACTTTCCTGGGGAGATAAAGCTGCATATCTTAGAGCAATAGACCTTGTAGTCCAGGCGCCAAATGAGTTTTACTCAGCCCTTGGAAAAGGGGTGGAATATGCCTCAAAGAAGTACGGAGGAGAGGATTTCGCAATTCAACTTGGAGGGCTGGAAATTCCGGGTTATCACACAGGGCTTGGAAACGTGCTTGGACTCACGGTAGGTGCCAGGCACTCTCATCTCGACAGTGCAGCTTATTCCGCAGATCAGAAAGCATTTAATCAGCCAATCTCGGATGAGCAAATTGTTGATTATATAATCGAGGAAGAAGACCGACGCAATGTCCTGAACTGTATGGTTTCCTGCCTTTTTGCCAGAAATGTCTACACATACGAAAATATAATTCTGGCCCTTAAAGCTCTGGGAATAGAAAGAACCGAAGAGGAATTGAAAGCACTAGGAAAGGATATTTTCAGGAAAAAGTATGCATTGAAAAAGAAATTCGGCTTCAAGTTCGAAGACCTTAAAATCCCAAAAAGATTTTTTGAAACCCCCTCTACTACAGGGATGATCGAGGAAAAAAGGGTCAAGCAGGCAATGGAAATATACAGAGAAAAAAGGGGGATTTGAGTTAAGAGATCTCTTGAAGGCAGATTAGATCCTTTCTACATTTACTGAAATCCTGCTCGTATCAAGAATACTTGTCTACTCCCAATGCTACCTCTATTCCCAAAGGTAATGAAAAAACTCTGTATACCGCAAAAAGAGAATTAAAAGAAGAAACAGGTTTTGAGGTTGATGGCGAGTTTATTGATCTGGGAGAGTTGAACAGTCCGGATACAAGATGGTGCATGTATAGGCTCTTGAAAAAGACCTAGATGTAACCAATGTTGTGAGTAATACGTTTACGCTCGTGAGTTCTTGCGAATCAAAGATTTATTACAATGGGATCGCGGAGGGGCACAAATACCCTGACTTTTATACAAGGGATGAAGTGAACCCTTGCTGGCTTTTTGTTTTCGACTTTAATATCTAAATCGTCACTTCTTTGTAAAATGATCGAAAATCTGGCAAAGATTTAATGGCAGAGTTTCAATAACTTAGAACAAAGAAACCTTGTTAAAGAACACTATAAATCATTTCCGAGTAACCAGGAGAGAGGCCCGAAGCATACTCCATCCTTTTGAAGTTGTCCGACAATTCAATTTCAGGGCAAAAGCACGTGAAAAATAAGGCATATAAAGCCTTTAAAGAGAAAAAGACGAATTTTGGATATTACCGATAGTAATTGTCGGACAGCCTCTTTTGGGTGGGATGGCTGCCCGCAATTTTATTTTTCTTTATATTCATAACTTTTAGAGTTCTGAGCCGGATTTACCCTATCGTGTATATACTCGCTTACCTGCTGCCCAGGTTTCAGCAACAACGGGAGGGTTTTTTGGGTCGAGGTTGCCCTCGAGGATTACGAGGTCCGCAACCATGCCTTTTTTCAGCATACCTCGCTCTTTTTCTTGTCCACCAGCATAAGCGCCACCTGCGGTATACATCCAGAGCCACTGCTCAAAAGGAAGCACCTGATCTGGAAAGATGACATTGCCTGCTCCATCGCTCATAGTTGATCCCATCACAGAGCCCTGAATCGGGTCACGAGCGTCCATAAATCCTCCAGGATTATCACTGCTGGAAGCCACAATCACTCCTCCTTTAACAAGGTCACCATAAGCATACCACTTTCCATCATCTAACACAACCTGTTTTGTATTTTGAGCCCTGGAAAGAAACTGAGGCTGGATACACGCACATCCTCCCATGCCAGCAAGGCGTTTTATCTGTAATGAGTTTATGAGAGTTACATGTTCCAAGCGTGGGCGCATTTCAAATCCTGCTGGAGCCCGAATAGCAGCATTTTCAAAGGCTTTAAGTACAGCATCTGTTGTAGCGTTCCCAAAAGAATGGACACATACCTGGAATCCCTTTTCAATTGATGAAAAGAGCATTTCCTCAAAATCATCACGGTATTTACCGCTGTTTATAGTCTGCCCTCCAATTTTGAGAGAAAAGGCTACTGTTTCTGCTGTTGCGCCGTCAGCGAATAACTTGACTGGGCCCACACGCAGCCTTTCATCTCCCATTCCAGTGACCTGTCCTTGAAGCCGATGGTTTAGCTGATTATCAAGAAGAGTTCCTCCATGCGGCATCATTAGCACCGAGACCGGAAGCCGTCCTTCGTCGTGGAGTTTTTTATATGCCGCCTCAGCATCCGGTGTGACTCCCGGATCGTGGACAGCGGTGATGCCAAATTGGAAAAGCTCTTTAGCACGTGCCTCGATAAGGTCTGCAAGTGTGTCGATATCAGTTTCCATCACCAGTTTGAACACAGGAATCTGAGCAGATTCAACAAGTACTCCCGTTGGTGTTACGTCACTTTCCCGGAGAATAATCCCACAGCGTGGGTCAGGAGTCGCTCTGTTGATCCCCAGAAGTTCAAGTGCTTGGGTATTTACTACACTTTGATGGAATGTAGTCTGGATGAGAAGAACCGGCCTTTCAGAACTGACTTCATCCAGATCTTTTTTAGTCAGATCGACTCCTCCCATTCTGGCATCGAACCAGCCAAAACCGACAACCCATCCTTTTCCCGGTTCTTTTCGAGCCTGTCTTTTAATAGCCTCCAGTATAGCTTCCTTTTCCGTTAGGCCTATTAGGTTCGCCCAGGTAGGGAGAAAGCAACCAAATGAAGAAAGGTGATTATGAGAGTCAATGAAAGCAGGAAGTAAAACACGGTCTTTCAGGTCGTGAATTTCTGCATCTGGAAACGATTTCAGGATACTTGTGTCACCAACTGCAGCGATTTGACCTTCCCTGACAACTATGGCATCCGCATATTTTTGTTCCGGGTCCATAGTGAGTATCCGACCACCTTTGAATGCGATAGTTAAATTATTTTTTGCGTTAACAGTGTTATTCATAATTTCTCTCCTAAAAATCTCATTTTTTATTGTTTACGAGTCCCTGGCAACAGCTAGATCAGATCTTATTTCACTATTGCATGGGCGAAATTAGACAGGCAACACACTGGTCGACTTTCATTGATCCCCTTGAAGTAGATTTTTTTGTAATCCTCACTGGTCACGTTACAAATCCTGGAAAAACCGTGCTGAGAGATAAATGACTCTAACATTCCGTCCTTGACGCCGAATTTATAAGGCTCTCCCTTTTGTGCCATATCTTTTGTAGCATTCTTTATCTCATTCTGATTGCATGCGGTACACTGCACACCGCATATTCCATTCGTTCTGTATATGCTGGATTCGTATACGTAGTCGAAGATTATGGCACTTCCAGTTTCCGAGTTTTTTGAGATGAAATATAGCATCTCATCAACGGCTTTCGGTGGAAGGTAGTAAATGAGCCCTTCGATGATAAAAACGGTCTTCTGCGACTTTTTATATCCATGTTCCAGCAGCCGCTGGCCAAAATCTTCGGTCTCGAAATCAACTGAAACATACTCTACGTGGTCCGGAAGCGAACCAAAGATATCTTTGATTTTTTCAATTTTGACGCTTTGAGTTTCTGGGTGATCTATCTCAAAAACCTTTACATTACCCCTGAGACCTTCGATTCTGTATGCCCTGGTATCATATCCGGCGCCTAAAATGATCAGTTGCTCAAGACCTTCGTTTATTAATTTCTTTACAAAATCATCAAAATACCTTACTCTTGCTGAAAGTGAATTGTGCACTCCAGGGAACGGAGTTTTAGAAGGGTCATGGGCCGCCATTTCCATAAACACCAAATATTGCGGGCTAAGAAAGCGGGAGGCATAAGGGTCATAGCAGATGCGTTCACCTTCTGGCTTGAGCGATTCAAGAGCTCTAACGAATGCCACATTTTCTGCTGTAATGCTTGACCCTTTTTTCTTCTCAGCAGTCTCAAAAGTCTTATTTCTTGTATTGTCCATTTTTTTCATAACTTTCATCCCCGTGAATTTACTTCTATGTCTCTTGATCCTGATATCTCACCTATTTTGAAGTTTTTCATCCTAGTTTACCGGTTAATAGTATGAGTAATACTTGATAGTAAATAAAGTTACTCATTGGTAACTTTAGTTTTCCATCGGTAAATTATATATGAGTTGATACTAAAGTTTGAAGCGGTGATTATGTTGTCAAGGATGCTTCCTGAGTACAGGGAAGAGGCAAAAAAGAGGATTGTTGAAGCAGGGCTAGAGGTAATGTATGAGAAAGGATACTGTAGCACTACAATGGAAGAGATTGCTCGCCGCCTTAATGTCAGCAAACCCGCCCTATACCGCTATTTTAAAAATAAAGATGAACTGGTCATAGAAAGTGCAAATTACCTGCAAACACAGTATCGTGAGATAAAAACAACCCGAAACCCTGACATATGCCCGGTTGGCGAATGGATAGGAATTTTCGATCAACTAATGTCACCTGACAAAAAAATACACGCACTATACTTTGAGATTCTCGGGATGACAGTACACAAACCTGAAGTCCAGAAAAAGTCGGTCGAAGGGATGAAGAATGGTATTGACCAGCCAGCTCATGAAATCGCAGAACAGCAACAGAAAGGCCTTATTCCTGCCGATGCCGATCCGCGTACCCTTGCAGCCGCCATCGTGTCGCTATTCAACGGAATGCGGGTTCTTATTCTTCTTGGTGTTGCCTGGGAAGAGGTACGTTCTCGATGGATAGAAATACTCCAAAATTTGTTCGAAATTAAAAAAGGACAGGCAGAATGCCCTAAGAATTGTAAAAGATTTAGAGATTGTAATCCTTCACAAAAAATATGAATATAATCTTCTCTAGAAGAATTTCAATTATTCCTTCTAGAGTCCTAAGTTTAAGAGGCTCTCCTGATATGCCATTCAGATTGAAATTATAGAGCCAGAATGCTTGAAAGGGGATTGAGGGTATATCTGCAATAATTAGTTGCAATGTATTTTTATCCTTCAATATAGTCAGGGCTTACAGTCAAAATCTTTTCATTCATTTCAAGCTCGTTTTTTATTCTGGTTGCATCTTTTTCCGGGATCCAATTCTCTGGTTTATTCCAATTCTGAGACCCATCTCCAAAAAGAACATAACACACCACGGACTTTTCCACCTGAAGATTATATTTTTCCATTACCTTCAGAAAAGTTTCATCTTTAAGACCTTCTTCGGATACAATGAGATAAGAACAATTTTCCTTTTCGATTTCAGGGAATCTGGGTTCAGGGATTTCAGGATTTATAGGATCATTCCAATTCTTCTCTTTTCTCAAGTCATCTTTTTTATCGTCATCTACTTTTACGTAGTATATATTTCCCATATAATCAACGTTATACTCCAGGATACAGCTTCGGGTCATGTTACAGTTTTCAAGTATAGCTTTAACTTCCGGCTCAGTGGTTCCATCTTCAAATTCTATAAATAAACCGCCGGCTCGCACTCCTTGAACTGGCTTTTCCGTATCAATTGACATTTCAGAGTCAACGTGTGTTGGAGTAAATAATACCAATGGTATTAAGAGAATAAGAAAAGCAATGAAAACAGCGACAAACAATATTTTATAAATAGATCTATTCATCATTGGAAATCACCGCAAAAAATTGAGGGATTTTACATTCTCATATGAGAGTACTTTGATAAGTTCACTAAACTCCATAAACTCTTTTTTGTTAACTCCTTATAAGTTTTCTCTCCATAGTATCAAACAATCATAGATATGAAAATAATTATGGCTTGAAAAGTACGAAAAACACTGAGTTTTGATAATTTGCCCGGAAAAAACCTATAACTATTTATTTGGAGGTCATTAAAATATGTTAAAGGTATTAAATCAAACCTGATTTTTAACCCGTTAGCTGAGGCAGCAGAATGAGAAATATTACTAAATATGGAATTTTTTTATTTGGGGTTCTTTCTTTACTGACATTAAGTGTTTTAGTACTGTCCAATCCTTCAAATGAGAATACTGAACTTGAAAACAGTAGCAATGAACCTATTGATTTTGGCATATGTATAGACTTTATACCATACACCCATGAGGAGTTAAAAGACAACTCCGATACTATTGTAATGGGTACAGTTAAAGAAAAACTTCCACCCAGATGGAATACGGCAGATGGAAAAAAACCGAACAAATTACTTAATAAAATTGAATATCCTGACGACATCATTTATACTGACATCGTTATAAGTGTTGATGAATACCTGAAAAACCCGTTATCGTCTAGAGAGCTTATTGTAAGAGTCACCGGTGGGACGGTTGGAGATTTTAGCATGACTACAGATGCTGATCCACTATTCAATACTAGCGAAAAAGTTTTGCTCTATTTGAGTAAAGATGAAAGCTCCAGTACCGGGAATATTGGTCCTGAACACTTCATAGTTACAGATTTTTACCGTGGTAAATATACATTAACAGAGGATGGAAAAGCTATAACCCCTGATGAAACTGTTACTCTGGAAGAATTGTTGAATGCAATTAATCAAACCAATAATAACACAAATGAAACCGAAGCATCAGATAATAAAGAAACAGCAAATAAAGAAACAGCAAATGTAGAAACAGCAGATAAGCAAGAAGAATTTGGTTCTACTATTGAATCAAACAAAATCCCTTTCACAAGCTTCTTCTGGCTGCTTTTAGCATTGCTTGGGGCAGTTTCAATTGTAAGACGCAGGCAGCAATAAGCTATTTATAATTTATTAAATAGCTGTTCAGCCTTATTTTTATTTACATGACAGTGCCTATGGCTTACATGATAACAGGAAGAGCAAATCGGTCGGAGGGAAAGTAAAAAAGTGAGTGTTTATAGTAATGGCATTCTTTTGTTCAGGTTCAGGAACGAAAGACTCGAAGTGATGTTAGCTCATCCGGGTGGGCCAATCTGGTCAAAAAAAGACCATGGGGTGTGGTCGATACCTAAAGGGCTGCCCGAAGGTAATGAAAAACCTCTGGACACGGCAAAAAGAGAATTTAAAGAAGAAATAGGTTTTGAGGTTGACGGCAAGTTTATTGATCTGGGAGAGTTGAACCAGTCCGGATACAAGATAGTGCATGTATGGGCTCTTGAAAAAGACCTGGATGTAACAAACGTTGTAAGTAATACATTTACGCTTGAGTGGCCAAAAAACTCCGGGAAAGTACATGCGTATCCCGAGGTCGACAAAGCAGGCTGGTTCGATATCGAGCTGGCTAAGGAAAAAATCCGAAAAGGACAGATAGGTTTTATTGACAGGCTCATGGATATCTTAAATTACTCCCGGAAGGAAGAAAAATTGGACAAGAAAAAAAGATACCGGCAAACCACACTATTTTAAAGATAGAAACAGCGACTTCCTTCTCGCTTTTGTTCATTTCAGCCACTGAAAAAACTGATGGGGTTTTAACCCCTGAGAACATTATACTTTGAGAAGTTTAAATCTTCTGGAAATCAATCTTTATTTAGCGAATCTTGTTCTCGAATATATAGTATACAATCTGTCAATATGATCCCATATAACATCATATGAAAATCTGACATAAGAGAAAGGATAGTTTACCCAGAAAACCACTTTCCTGAAATTCGATAGGTCTCTATAGTCCTCTACCCACATGGATTCGCTTAAAAATCCCTTCCAGATAAGAGATTTTTGCATATGTTTCCATCGCCTGAACATATGGACTATTATGAGTAAGAAGGCACAAGCGATGGCGAATTGTTTTTTTGTCATTCTTTCACCCTCAACGACTTGATAAACTTAATAAACTTAATTAATTTATGAAATAATCTCGAATAGGGTAAAATTTTCCTGTATTTAGCTAAAGTAAACCTCAAACCAACCTTTTTGAGATTCAAATCCTTGTTGGAAAATTGTCAAACTCCTTCAAACAATAAGAAAATCTTTTTTTGATAGCTTGATGTGTTTAAATACATCTCCTTTCGCCTATATATTTTTGCTTCAAAAAGATCTGTAAAGTTTTCAAATGTTTTTCAGCCGATAGCAAATCTATAAATTTTTAATTTTCTAGGCTCTGTAGAAAATCGATATAATACAGCTCCAGTGCGATTGATATTGTATTATAAGTTACCACAAAGGTATCTAAGAAATAGACAGAGTTAAGATAAAACACCAGTATTCTATCAACATAAATTTATTAATTTCCAATTAGGACATCCACCTAAACATATAATTTTTTTTGGACATTTCTCACATTTTTCATTCAAGGTTCTTTGTCGAATCTTGATAAATTCATTACCAGTTGTCCAAGCCTCCAACAAGGTATTATTTTCTAGATCAATACTAGAATGTGTGTTTTCCATAAATGAACATGGATATGCTTGCATATCTTCTGAGATAAACATCGAAAAACGACCAGCATCACAACAGTCGAAGAAAGTTGGAGAAATATTAATATAATTCACCAGTCCAGATACAAGACAACTGTCAAACCCGATTTTATAACCGTGAGATTTCTGAACTTCATCGAAAAAAACATTTAATGAACTGCTTTCTTTTAGAAGATCATCTTTTTCTTCAATTCTGCCAAGAGGTTTATAATTGAGAAAAATGAGGGCATTTACTGAAGACAAAAAAGTAGGAGGGTTTTTTAGCCATTGTATTGCTGTTGCAATACTATCTTTATCTAACACAAAATGAACATTCGTTTTAACATCTAGAGATATTAATTTTTCAATTGCTAGTTCCAACTCATTATATGGGGAATACGCACTAACGGCTACAGCGCCACAGTACGCAGCAGATGCTTCAAGTACTTTTTTGGTCAAGCCACGACCATTGGTTGTATATGATGGAACTATATTATATTCTTCTCTAGTCATTTTTAAAATTTCACAGAAATCTGGGTGCTGATTTGGATTCCCTCCACCAAGCGCAACCTGTAAAACTGGCAGATTATGCGCTTGCTCCATAATTTGTCTGTATTTTTCAAGCTTCATGTGTTTTCCAAAGAGATTAGCTTTGCGATAACAGCGGAGGCATTCTCTATCGCACCATCGTGTTATCGATATATCCAATAACTCCGGACCATTTTCAGACCAAAATGGAGGCTCAAAACCCACGTCCTCAATTCTTAGAAAAAATCCGGTTTCAGAGTTAAATAATACGGTATAATGTTGCTCAGGGAACCTTTGCAAAATGAATTTATGCTTTACCATGCGCATTCTATTCCATTAAAATATAATTCATCGTTCTCGATCTCGAATGAATCAGTACAAAAATATGCTTCTAGCCAATCGCCATCATCACTAGATAATTTCCCTATATAAACTCGTTTTCCTTTTTCCAGACTTTGAGTAATTTTTTCTTTTAAGGATTTATCTCCAGAAAAGTTATCTGGACTATTAAGTTCAGTCATTTTACTGGAAACAATAGAATACAATCTCTTAAAAATTGGGAGGAGTGGTGAATCTTTTTGAACTCCAACGAGATTAAAAAATCTCTCTTCAGTAAAGTCTCTAGTTGAGATTATTACAAAAGATGTAGATGAACTATTTGTAACAAAATCAGTTCGTATTTTCATGATACTTCTCCCTAATTTCTGATATAATGCTCTTTAAAGATTCAGACATAATTTCAGTTTCTAGGAAAGTGTAAATGATTGAAAATCTGCTACCGTATAAGAGAATTTCATGTGGTGCTAACTGAGAAATAAATCTTCTAGATATATTTTTAGGAACGAAGTATTTCCAGAACAAGAAATCTTCAATGCTTTCATACTCTATTGAGTAGTATTTTTGATATTCTTTATATACATCTCGAGCAGATACAAACAAACCGTTATACAATCGTTTGATAAGACCTGCAGAGTAACTATCTTTCTTGACTCTTGCTACAGTAAAAAAATCATTTAACGTAGTATTTTCGGGGATACAAGCTAAAAAACCATCACTCTGATCGCTTGTTGAATAAAATTCATTTTTGCTTTTGTTTATTGAAATAATCTCAATCATTATTTATCATCCGCTTGCATATTTAAAAGTTACAGCAGGTTATCAATTTTCAAATAATCTTTAAATTTGATATCAGTGTAGATGATCGGAGAAGATAATGTTTTTGAGACTAGAGAAGTTTTGTTTTTTATATATTTTTTTATAATTTCTGTTGATAGTTTCGGATCTTTATCCGCAATTTTGAGAAATACATCAAATGAAGAAATCATCTGAAAGCTTGTTGGTATGATGGGTGAAAGACAAATCAAAACTTCAAGCAGAGAATAATTTTCTTCTATTCTAAGATATTGTGAGTCGCATCTTTCTAATAGATTTTCGATACTTCTGCAAATACTTTCAAGATATGAAGAAAAAACAGGAGATACTAGACGATAGTAATCCTCTTTATCGAGTTTGGAAACTAAATCCAAAAATAACCAGATATTTAAATTTGGATAATCTGTTTTGTTTCTCCTATTCATTAAACCGATATGGATTTTATTGACATTTGTTGAGTCATATTGAAAAAGCTTTTTTATTCTCTCAATGTCATCCTCGACAATAAGTGAATCATTAAGTGAAAAAATATTATTTAAGAATAGATCGTCATAATTATTTTTACTTTTAAGGAATTCCTCAATTTGAATATTGTTTTCGTTGCGTATAATGGTGAAAATATACTTTCCAATTCCTTCTGCTACTTGCGACTCTGGGGAAATACATTTAGAATAATATTCTTTAAAATGATCAAAATCTGTAGGGGCAATTTTTTTAACAAGGAAATCAGCCAGGATGAAATCTCTGAACTCATCGTAAGTGAAATTGAGAACTTCTGAATAGTCACAAATTGAGGCTTTTTCAGGTAAATCTTTCTTTAGAATTACCCCTTCATTAACCAGAATGTTGATGACGTTTTCCAAATCATCTGATAGTGAAGATATTGGTATATTAGAAAAAGTTGTTTTTGTAAGCATATAATATGCAAGTTCTTGGAGTAGTTTTATGTATTTTCTTTTAAATCCACTTTCAGGATATTTCTTTTCAAAAATTTCAATTATTTTTTCGTTATATTTCGAGAAGAGATCATAAAAGCGAATATCATAAACCGGCTCGAGATAAACAATTTCATCATCTTCAGAGTTGCCATATACATCACAAAATAATCGTAGGATCAAAGGATTTTCAATAAAACGATCTCTAACGTCATTATTCAGACAACATTCTATTTTATAACGTTTGAAATATGAATAAATCATATATTTTTTATGAATGGTAGGTATTCCTCTTGTCAGATCTTCGATAAATATAGTTTTTTCTTTAAAACTCGCAGTTTTCAGATTTGAAAATCGTTGCTCAAAATATTCAGATCTACAAGTTAAGATAAATTTAACAGATGGTAATCTAGTAAATTCTTCTATAAGACTCTCAAGCTGAAACCTAAAATCATTAATATGTGGATACTCATTAATTCCATCAATAATTATTATCAATGGTTTGTTGTCTTTTAAGCAGATTCTCTCGATATCTGATAATAAATTTACTACATTTCCACTGTAAGTCTTGCTAAAGCAATTTACAACGTATTCTTTTAAGGAAGTTGCCCCTTCGGCAAAATCGTAACCTGTAACATAAAAAGATAATTGCTTACGGCATTTCAAGGTCGTATCTGCAAAATTACAAACAAAATTGGTTTTACCTGATGCTGCTTTTCCCTCGACAATTATAACCTGTGAAGTTATAAGTTTTAAATGTCGTTCAATTGACTCAAGCTCCCAACGAATGGAACTGTTATAGGTCCATATCCAATGTTTAATTTCATTAAAAAGAAACGTATTAGAACCGTTTAAGAATTCTGAAAAAGATCTTTCTTTGTAAGGGTCCATTAATTCTAAATGCCGGATAAGTTCCTTGACGTATTCTTTAAGAAGATTTGATCCATTTATAGCATCTTTGATAGTAGACGGTTTTTGAAATTCCACTGGCAACTCAATATTAAGTGCTTCTACTCCGAGTTTTGACAACATCTCATTGTACGAACATGTGTCAATTTTTTGTAAATCTTCAACAATTTTTTGTAAAAATAAGACTGGATCTGTAAAAATACGAAGTTCGTCTTTAGCATGTGGAATCTCAGTAAAAACTTCTGGAATATACTTTTTTGAATTTTTTTCTCGCTGAATTTTATTTTCAGTTTTAAATCTCAAGTTTTCCTGAATACTGTATGTAAGCTGAATATTCCATAAATTTACCAAAGAACGATATACTTCGTGTTTTAAATCTTTTAAGTCACTAAATTCATTCCAGAAATTCCCATTAACATAGTCCCCAACTTCAGTTAAAAACTCTTTTTGTTTTGGATCTTCTGTCTCTCCTTCTTTTAAACTCTCAATAAAAATAAGTATGATTTTTTTCTTTTCTCTAGCCTCACGATATTCTTCATGAGTTGGAGAAATTCCAATTGGACTCTTATCCCATCCATATCTATTTTTTGGATATATCCCTAAGTAAATATCACAACTATTTACTCCATTCAAACAAGCCTGTTGAGATGAACAATCCAGTGAAGGAGAGCTTTTTTGGTCAAGACGAATTACACTAAATTTAAGACTTGAATCTTTTCCTAAGCTATTAATGGTTGCTTCAACTATGTCTCTTCGATCTTGATATCCTTCAATAATTGAACTAATGAATATTTTAAACTCCATTTCCCATTTTCACCTATTAAACAGGATTATTATTTTAAATAAAGTATGTTCATAATAATTTCCACTACATGAAATACTTTTTGAAATTATAATGAAATTATTATTCAACTTATCCCAAGATTCGATTATAGTATCAATTGCTGAATACCACAAGTAAGATATCTCTGCAAAAAGTGTGTAAAAACGTTCCAGATTATTCCAAGGAAAATTATTTACAAAACATCCACAAACTTTGTAACATGAATTTCGGATTTTTGATTTTCCCAGGTCTCGAAGAGCTGGACCTTGGCGGCCCGTGGGAAATAATATCACTCTGTAGCAAGGGAATGTCCATAAATCCTCACGCCACTTTTGCGGATTGTCCTCCACTTGATTTTCTCCTGGTGCCCGGCGGCGAAGGCACGCGCAAAGAGGTAGATAATCAGTCTCTTATTCAACCCGTCGCCTGGCAGGCAAAATCCAGTAAAACTGTACCTTCAGTCTGTATTGAAATTTTTATTTGGGAGAGTTGAATCAATCTAGCAAGAAGATAGTGCATATTCCTAGAAGGAAAAACACTTACAGGAAGATTCAAAAGGAAAAGAAAATAAAAAAGAACAAATTATCTGCGTTTTACTACTTTCTGTGCCGCTTTTTGTGCTGATTTCTCAGCGGCTTTCTGTGCTGCACATTCAGCTTTACCCTTTGGTGCCTTCTTTGCATTTTGTTCTTTTTGTGATTTAACTTTATCAAGGATTGACGTCTTTGCCGGCGAAGGTGTTCTCATTTTCTCTCTATTTGCATCATCTATAGCCTTTTTAGATTCCTTTTTGGTTTCAGTTTCTTCTTTACCGAAGATCTTACTCAATATGCCCATTTTCTAAACCTCCTTTGCTTCCTTATAATACCTATTTCCATGTTAATTAGCTCATTCTCTAAAACATGGAAGAAAAAAGCAGCGGGTAAAATTCAGCTCAATGTCGGTACTATCCGTCCGGTAAGTCATATGGAGTAATACACATAATTCTACAAGCTGCTGAGTATTTGAGGAAAAGAGACTGAAAAATCCTCTAATCATTCAAAAAATATTTCAAGTCCCCAAAATATCTTATTATCTCTCAAAACTTCTTTAACTCCCGGAAAACTCTCAAAAGCTTCTCAATTCCCTCAAAATCTCACTGCCACATCACTTCAAGGGGTTTTCTGCGTGGGATTCCATAGATCTTGTACCTGGGGTTGCCAAACATCATTGCGTAAGCAATTTTCCTTCCTGCGGGCAGATTGAGCTCCTTCTGAAGAGGTTCGTAGGACATGGCAGCCGCTGCAACAAAACCCGCCCAGCAGGTGCCGATTTCGAAAGCCGGCGCAGCTATATCAAAATGCGTGAGGGCAATGATAGCATCAATAGGTGCAATCGGGCTCTCTTCAGGAATGTGAGCGAATAGCAAATGTGGAGCACCCCGGCAGATGACATCGATTCCCTGTTCCCACGCGGAAATCAGCATCGGCACAAAGCTGCTCATCGGGTGTGGGGTGTTCAGCAGTGTTCTCATCCACTCGATAGTGAGCCCGGCAATTTTCTTTACTTTCTCCGAATCATGGATAACCAGCCACTGAACTGGCTGCCCGTTACCTCCGGATGCAGCATAGCGGGCAATGTCGAGTACTTCAAGGATTTTCTCCTTTGGCACAGGCTCCCCGGTAAAATGACGAATTGACCTGCGCTTCTTGAGATAAAACCCTATATTCTCGGGAGAGATAGTACCTGTATCTGCAGGCAGAAGAACTTTTTCGTCAGGGCGGAAATTCAGAATGAGAGCCTGAGACGGGCAGAAAACCTCACAGTGTCCGCAATACATACAGTGTGGAGCATTTATATCCTGAACTTGGGGAAAATGAGTTTCATCAACCTGATCGATAAGACCAAAAGAGCATATCTTTACACAAACGCCACACTTTGTGCAGCGATCCTGATCAACAATAATGTGAGCCATTATATCAAATCCTGTCAAAGTAAATACATAAAACAGTCAGTGTTTATTTACTTTTCTTTTTTTCTCTGCATGTGAAACCTTATGAATTTGATAACTGCATGGGCAAAGCATAATTAACTGGATTCTTTTCTTTTTCAGTGTTCCATCAAGTTAACCTTTATTTTAGTCTGTTGTAAACCTATTACTCTTATGTCTTAATTTTGTACCTTTTTACCCGACTCCTTTCAGAAAAGGAAAAAATAATCCCGGATATAATGGCTTTTCAGATTAAAACAAAGTGATTCTTGATCCTTGCCATTCCTGCCTGCTTCTGCTATTTACAAACGGAGAGATTGCTAATATTCTATACTATTTACAGCAGATTTTCATCTGCCCATCTATCAAATACCTTCAATTGCTCTTCCGTATGGAAGTAATGCTCCCCATGCTCGAGAACTTTAACTGCTGCTTGATACCTTGCTGCAAATGCTGAGATTTCGTCCCATTCAGACAGATTATCGTCAGAACCGTATAAAATGGAAGTAGGTGCTTTCCATTCAAAACAAATCGGGTTTTCTTTCACATAGCAATAATAGTTCCATTCCAGTGTCTGTCCAATCGGCAACCGGATTTCATGCTCTGCTTTTAGTCTTTCTTCACTTACCTGGAAGCCTTCCATCATATTGTATATGATACGTTCCATATTGACGATGGGAGAGAGAAATAAACTTTGTTTTATGTTAAGGTCGTGATAGGCAAGCAGACTGAAATAGGCTCCCATGCTGCACGCAAACAAATGAATGTCAGATGCAAGCGACTTTGCAAATTCATAAACAGCTGTCAGATCACTTACACAATTTTCTGGAATACAGGTATATTCCTCATTTACACGTTCACCGTGCATAGGCAGGTCAAAGCTTAACGCCTGGTAACCTTTTTCAACGGCTTTTTGTGCCATCATGGAAATTACGGTATCCTCTTTATTAGAAAGATTCCCATGAACTTCAATCAACAGCTTTTCACTCTGCTCTCCCCACAGGATGGCAGGAATACGAATTTTATTATTTGAGATATAAAAATGTCTTTTTTCCATTCTCTCACTTATCTACGAGCAAAAAATAAATTTCATTTGCATTCATTCGACTCAGTTCCAAGATCTGGTGATAAAAGTCAGTGTAACATCACTACATAAATTTATAGTTTTATAATATGAGCTATTATATCAAATCCCATTAGGAATAGATTTATTATCAGCAACAATTATTTACTTTTCTTCATTTCTCTGTTTGTGGAACATGGACGATTTTTCAGACAACTTTATGTAATTAAACTGTTTTTAACATCCGATCGCCTTCAGACGAACAGGAACAAGCTAATAGCTAACCTTTACTCACTTTGACCATGGAAACGCTTTTTTGAATATATATTACTCAATCGCTCTTTCACTCACTTTTTCCGGGAAACCAATATACTCAAGCGCCCGATTCCGTATCCGGATCATATCCTGTTCTCGGGAGGAACTGTTATTTTGTATTGGTTCGGCAAAAGTAAGCGAAAACACAATTCTTCCACCAGCCCCGATCCCTCCGAGGATCAACGGAACAATTTCACTGATTGCCGGCAAAAAGACCATGCGATCTAGCTGTAGATTTCCGTATGTAGTTTGTAGATTCAGTTTTCCTAAATTTGAAGGAATTGTCCCGGGAGTCATGTTCTTGTTATTGTGTGTAAACGAAAATGCCACATTTTTTCTATCCTGAGCAAAACGTGACAGGTTGTCTGTCTGGGAATACGCTTCAGGAATAGCTTTAAATATTGGCCCAAAACTGGCAAAAGCGTCAATGAAAGACGGTTCAAATCCTGGGATTTCCAGGCCTGTCGAGTCCAGTTTTTCCACACGTTTGTGTACCTCCTGATGCAAAACAGCAGCGTTCTCCCAGAAGGTTTTTTTCACATCATAGGTGTAGGAGAAGCGCGGAGCTCCGACACAAAGGCAAAATACGTCGCCAACCGATGTAGTTGCATATCTTCTCAGGTCGAAGGGGACAGAAACCAGCTTGAAGTTTTCGGTAAATGGACCTAATATATCATTATGTGCTGCAATACATGCTGCAGTCACTGCCGACCCTACTGTAACTCCTTCTTTTCTGCATTTATCTAGAAAAATCTGTGACTCCTGGGTATCAAGCTCAATTAACACAGCGCCACACTTCATTTTTTCCCAGTAAGCTCTGGTGATAGCAGCATAATCTGCCTGGAAAAAGTAGTGTGGACTTTTTTTCCACTTCCTGTTAGCATTGTACACAAAAAGCTGAGTAAGAATTGTAGAGAGGGAAAAACCACTTTTCTTTGGAATTAATTTCATTATGTCGGGGGGATTGAGTACAGTGATCCTGCGTTCAGGGTCAGCATAATAGATTAAAATGTCACGGACCAGATTTGCCAGTGCCATCCCATCACAAATGCTGTGATTGCACATGACTATAAGATCTGATATTTCAGGAGAATGCAACAATATGAACCGGATCAAAGGACCTTTTTCCAGCTCAAACGGGACCCTTTGTTCGTATTGAATTTCTTCAAACCATTGAGTATTTGAAGTCATTTTTGTAACTCTCAATGGAAGAGCAGGAACATTATCATTAGAAAACCAGGCATTGTGTTGTTCATCGAATACGATTTTAGCTCCGACGAGTGGATGTATTCTGCGAACCGTATCCATAGCACGGAGTAGCTCATGTTCTGATACATTTCCGGCGATCCGTGCAACAATTGATACATTGCACCCTGGAGTAAATAGAAAAGCACGTTCAAGATTGGTTACCTGGCGTACACATCCAGGAATTCCTGCACTATTTTTCGCACATTCATTCTGCATTATTACATCACCTTCACTTTCAATACCTGTCGAATTACACACTTTTTAGTGGGATATGCAATGTCCAGAAAAGTGAGCTAATTTTGTCTTTTGAAGGCAACTCCGGCTCTTCCTTCTAACCGAACTGTTCGGCTTCGGTTAGCTATGGACATTGTAAAGCAGTTTATTATTGAATAAAACTTTGATTATTTTTTATTGATAGCATTCGCTATCCTGATTGTTGTTTCAATAATCGCATCATGGAATTTTCTGTGATCCCGTAATCAATGACTCAGTGTTTATTGCTGAAAAGTTCGGTCTTGATTATCACACTTCTTTTCCGGCGACCGAGAAATTGCTGGACAGAGGAATTTTGGCAGCATCTTGACATATGTATCGTAGCTTATTCCCTGTGCTTTAAAACTGTTTTTAATGGAAGGATCAGGGGCAACAACATTCAAACTAATCATCTGGATGTACATCCCAAGCAATATGGGATCCAGGTCATTTCTAATAGATCCATCCTCAATTCCCTCCCTTACAGCATAGTGCACAAGAGGCATATATTTCATAGAGAGTTCCATCATTGTTCGCGCATTTTCTGGATCAATTCTCTGAAAGAGCTGGGGACCGAAAGTAGTAGCCATGTCGTTATATCCTGGATTTTCCTGTGAATATTCGATAAACCACTGGATCATTATCTGAATTTTTTCGAAGCCTGTTTTCCCGTAGCTCATCTTTTCGATCATAGCTTCAACAAAATCGGTCCATTTTCGGGAGATGATGGCAAAAAAAAGTGAATCCTTACTTTTGAAATAGAAGTAAAGTGCACCTTTACTCAGTTCAACTTCCTGTGCTATTTCATCCATAGATACTTTATCATATCCCTTTGAATAGAACAGCCTCTCGGCTGCGTCTAAGATTTCATTGCGTCGTTTCTCTTTTTTTCGTTGTTGCCTGCCTGTGACTACCATAATCTTTCCTTGTATTTCCACTGTGAGTCAATTTTTAACTTTTAGTCGATTTTCGACTTTAAGTCAATATTAAACTCATGGTCAAATAAACTATATAAAGATTATCGTTTAATTGTCTGGCACTCGCCCAAAATATAAAAAATTAAAAAAGAATACTTTAATTCCAATGTTCTGTACATTTATTTTCGGAGTTTTTGTTTTTCGTTAATATCAAGAAGCATCGACTTCAGCTAAAAATTCAAGAGCAGGTTTGAGAAGCAAATTTAGATCCTGTGATATGAACAGATGGTCTCCTTCAACCAGGACAAGCTTTGCACCGGGAATTCCTCCAGCCAGCTCTCGAGTGATCTTCATAGAAACAGCCTGGTCCTTTGTGCCGTTTACAATGAGAGTGGGTGCTTCGATCTGGCCCAATAATTTCCTACCGTCGAAATTCAGGGGTGCTAAGCCTTGCCGGGCGAATGATTCGGGCGTTGGTGGGTACTGCTGTTTGAAAAGAAAGTCTGCACCCTTCCTCATCTGCTTTTTGCCTCCGGGTATTCTCCATATGAGGCCCCAGATCACATTTCTCGGAAACGGAACCCTGTGGAATGCCACGTGAAGCACCAGACTCTTGACACGCTCAGGGTATTTGGCAGCAAGCGCCAGGGCTATGCACGAACCCATGGAAGAGGCAATGAAGTGAGCCCGTTTTATTCCGAGTAAGTCTAAAAGATCAATTGTATCCTCTGCCATCATCTCAATAGAATAAGGGATATCCGGTTTGTCTGTCCTTCCCGAACCCCGGGTATCGAAGACAATCACCCTGTATTTTTGAGCATACTTATCCAGATAATCAAACTTTCCCTTTCCCTGAGTTATTGAGGATATTTCAAATCCTAGTCCCTGGATCAATACCAGCGGCTCACCCTTGCCGTGGATCTCGTAGTACATGTTTATGTCATTGACTTTTATTGTCGGCATAACTTCCCACCTCTATCATTTTTAATTATTGATCACTCTTTCATTCCCGATCACATTTTGATTACACTTTCAATAGCATCCGCTATCCCGATACAGGTGCAATATCCGTCTCTTTTTCGTGTTCCCGGTGCTAATCGAATTATTGTTTCTCGATGACGCTGTCGTCCAGGCCCGTTTAATCTGCATCCGGGCGTTTTTCAATAGCGTTGCCGATAAAGAGAAGGAAATCTTTTACAAACTGATGGTAGCTGATTCCTTCGGCTTCGAGTACTGTTTTCCAACCGGGGTCAAGGCAGACAATGCTATTGGACATAAGAGCCATGAAAAAAGCCAGTTCCAATGGGTCAATATCATCCCTTACTGTCCCATCAGCCATACCTTCTCTAAACACTCCATGGTGCAGGAGAAGGTCTTCTTTCATGTGCTCCACAAAAGTATGCAGCTCTTCATTTTCCAGTTTCCTGAAAAGTTTTGGCCCATTGGTGCAAACCATCTGATAGTATTCCTTGTTTTCGTGGACGAATTCAAAGTACCTTTTTCCCATCAACTTTGATTTTTCCCGGCCAGATACCTTCAGGTCTGCACACTCTCGGAAAATCTCATGCAGCTCATCCATTTTGCGTAAAATGATGGCAAAGAACAGTGCATCCTTATTCTTAAAGTAAAGATAAAGAGTGCCTTTGCCAAGTTCCACTTCTTTTGCGAGCTCTTCCATGGACACGTTGTCAAAGCCCCTGGAAAAAAACAGCTTTTCAGCTGCATCGATAATAGCATTCTTCCTTTGTTCTTTTTCTCGTTCCTTTCTGTCAGCGGTTGCCATTATCTTCACCATTATGACCGATGTCCATAATATGACCATCAGTCATTATACGAAATAATGTAAATCAATATAAGGATTCCGTTTTATGTTGATTACTTGTACTTAAACTGAACATTCCTGTCCATACATACTTATTCATGCTTGAAGAGGATCATAGGTTACTGAATGCTACTAAAAGACTCTGCTGATACTGTGCAGTAAAGCAGGAAAAAACACACTATTTAATAGAAAATAGCATGATGAAAAATTATGCAAAAAATGGATACTATATGAACAGAGTTATCAGCTACATATAGGCGGATGTGGGTTTAGAAGTCAGTCTATCCAAAACTTGAATTTTCTTTGGTATGAAAATGCTTTCAAGTGCTTTTATTTTTTATGCCTGTTATTCGAAGAATATCATGTGCGTTTTTTGATTAAGAAAAATTAAATAAACTTTGATATTTAAACTCTTAAGAAGGGGACGTGAATATGGATGCTGAAGAAATCAGGGCTATCTTTAAGTTTTCAGCCCTGGAAAAAAATCTGATTTCCAGTTTTGGAATAGAAGAAGAGCTGTTTCTTCCTTTTCTGCTTTCGCTGAAATCCGGAGGTTCCTGGAGTTATGCCTCTGAAGAAACAAATAGCATTGCAGTAAAGGATGTGATCACTTTTTATGATGATGAGAATAAGATTGGCTATACTCTGGAAAAGATATACTTCTTTGTCGATCCTAAGGTTGTAAAAGAAGAAGGGTTGGTCTCCAGGCTGGAAAAGTGCGGGACAAAAGAAGAAAGAGAACTTGTTGAAAGGCCCTACTTTATAACCCTGCAAGCGAAAAAGATCATATTTGCAGAGGTAAACCCAAGCCTCAAGAAAATAACAGTCAGGGAATTAAAGAAAAAACATATACAACTGAAGGGTACCCCGGCATATAGTGCAGCTCATGAGCTGGAGCATCTTGAAAAGGGAGAGGTAAAAGGAATTCCTATATGGACTTTTGAATACTTTAAAGAACAATAAAAATTTTTATAATAATATCAAGCAGATGTTAAAAGTATATGACTTACGTGGTTGAATCTTTTTCTCAAGTTGTATTAAAAATCCTTGTTATTATATATCGCAATAGAGGTTAAATAGTAGTCAGTTCCGGTTATCTGAATTCTTGTTTTATGAAGGGCCGCCAGACAAGCTGGTGAGGGTGCTTATATTTCCTGTTAATTGAAATACGTTTTCCAGAGTCAAAAGAGAATTAGGTTTGATTCAGAGTAATAGCTTGTTCTGCATTTTTGAGAGTTAACACGTAAAATTTTTAAAAGATTAAATAATTTATAAAGAGTGAAGATTATGCGAAGTTCTGCAGAGCTTGAATATAGTAAATAATGGGTTGGAAGCTGCTATATAGTCAAAATTAAACTTATGGAAATGGTATTGTTGCTTATTGTGGATATTATCGCTGAAGCTAACATATTATGATGACATAATACCTGAAAAAAAGTAGAACATACTGTCTTTATGGAAATTGAGATTTAGCAACAGCAATACAAGTGAGACTTTAATTAAACTGTAATTTTATAGGAAGAAATGGATATGTTTCTCACGAAAATAAATGCAAAAATAGCTTTCTTATTGTTTGTTTTTGCCATTTCAACAATATTTATTTTCTATTCAGAAAACAATGGAAAACATCCCGACAATATCCCTAGCAATCTTAGTAATAACTTAACTAATTCCAACGTGCACTCTGGAGATTTAATACAAAAGAAAATCAGCAATACTAGTTCTGGTGATACTGTTATTGTTTACCCTGGAGATTCAATACAACAAAAGATAAACAACGTTAATTCTTATGGCACGGTTTTGGTTTACCCAGGGTTATATAAGGAAAATTTGGTTGTAGATAAGCCTTTATCTATATTATCGAAACAAGGTAAACCTGCGGATACCGTGATTCAGGCTGCAGATCCGAAAAATGATGTATTCCACATAACTGCGAACAACGTAACAATTAATGGATTCAATATTACGGGATCACAGGGCAAAGCCGGTGTTTATTATATGGGATCTAATGGGAATATAACTGGAAATACATTGGTTTATAATAAATATGGAGCCTTCCTGAAAAGTTCCAGTGATATCATAATTAGAAATAATACAGTGTTTCAGAATGGATTTGGAGTTTACCTGAGCAACTCTAGTAGGAATACCCTTGAAAATAATGAAGCAAATAACAGCTCACATTGCGGTATTTATGTGGAAGATTCTACTGAAAATGAATTAGATTTCAATGTTGCAAACTCAAACAATGAGTATGCTGTGTGTCTCAAAAATTCAAACAATAACTGGTTAATAAGTAATAACATGTCCAATAACGAGCTAAAGGTTGATATAAATGGGATTAATCTTGAAAATTCCAACAGTAATAAACTAATAAGTAATTATATATCAAATAGCTGGAAGGGTGTAGACCTAACCAATTCTTCAGATAATGAGCTAAGCAAAAACAGAGTTTCACATAACTATTTCAGTATTAGCCTTCATAATTCGAATGGTAACAAACTCCTGAACAACACTATTGAATTACATCCATACACGTTTTCAATCACACTTAGTAGGCATTCACAAAATAACATAATAAAAGGTAATACTGGGGGATTGAATGAAGAGACTAAAAGCTTAGATAAAATTAAAGTGCATTACACTTCTAACAGTGAAAATAATACATTTGAAGACGTAATAGTAGACTGATAACGGACAAGGAACTGGCGGCATATTCAGAGTAAAATAAATGTATCGAGTTGCTTATAATTATAAAATATTAAAAATCAGTATAAAATGGGAGAATAGTAAAATATTCTCCCAAAATTCTTTTTTATGAAATTACTTCTGTCGAATAATATTTTTGACCCGCCTGTCCCATTCTGTAGACTCAAAAAGTTCCTTCAGTTCAGGGGAATCATCGATGAAGCAGAAGCCCCAGTAAACTGCAGGCAGAAATTCCCTTTTCCAGTGCTCTTTTTTCTTTTTGTCGAGGAACTGGTAGGTTTCCGAAGATGAGAGGCGGCTTACGAACCCAAGCACCTTCACAAGCTCAGGAATTGTTTTCTGGGCTGAACCCAATTTCAGGCATTTAAGTCTGAGACTGTCTATCTTCCGGGTGTCTGGCTCAAAACCCAGAGTTTTTAAGATCCGGTTTTTCTCGGGCATCGAAAGGTGTCCGCCGTTGTATTTAAGGGAATTCAGGGCTTGAAGTTTCAGCAGCCATTCGACTTCCCCGAAAACCTTTGGTTTGTGCTGCCTTGAAACGTCCCCCAACCTGCGGTCTTCATAGGCTTCGCACTTGAGCTTATTTATATTACCTGCGAGCTCTGCAAGCTCTTCTGCGTCCCTGAGTTCTCTGACTCGGAATCTCAGGGTAGCCCGCATGAGCTCACGCTTTTCCCGCTCAAAAGCTCCGACGTCCTTTTCCTCTGTCAGCGCGAGCAAGCGCGAGAAATATTTTGCTCGAATGGAAGTTGGAGGAAGCCTTACCGGGATTTCCCTAATCTGAGCTCTTTTTCTTTTCCCTTTTCCTTGAGGTCCAAGTTCCACTTTCTTAATCTCGATCTTTCCTTCTTCGATTGCCCGAGCTGCATCGCCTTCTGAAAAAAGTTCTTCAAGGCGGATCTCAGGCTGGAGCATCTGCACCTGGTCAACTTTTTCCCCGGAAAAAACTCCTTCCCCAAAACGCTGGTAGAGAGAGTCAATACTATCTGAAATCTCAAAAATATTGCCCTGTTGCTTTCCTGAGATAGAAGAAAGCCTCGTCACCCTTCCGACCTGTTGTTCAAAGAGCCGCATACTAAGAGTGGGACGCAACAAAACAAGGGCTTCAAGTCCAGGAAAATCAAACCCTTCAATCAGCATGCCTACGGTACACAGCACATAGGGGGGTTTTCCTATCTCCCTGAAAGCTGCAAGAATAGCATTTTGTTCATTTTTAGGCAGCTCTGAACTTATAAAAACCGTATCTCTGAACTCACCTTCAGGGGTATAATTCTCAAAATTTACTGGCAGGATAGGCTCGGAGTTCTTTTCGAATTCCTGGATTGAGACTTCCCCATTGAAGACCAAGGAAGTAAGTTTTGCATGGAAAGCATTAATTTCCTCACCGTCAGCCCCTACGCCATAGACACGCTTCCGCACAGGGGCGCAAAACACAAGCGTTTTTGAGTTTTTCTTTTTTATCATAGAATCGTACACGTCTTTTGCAAGCTGGGTTCTACGAACCACCTTTTTCAACTTGTCGGGAGTGCTGCAGTCAAGGAAAAGATCCTGTTTATCAAGCTCGTCAAGCCCTTTTTCAAAATCAAAGATTTCGAAGATATCCTCCGAACTCTCGGCAATCGTATACTTAAGAGGAGCAAGTTCTTCGTCCAGAATGCACTCAGGAAGAGTTTTTGCGTAAACCTCCCTCATATCCCCTGCAATTTCATCCACGAACTTGACATTTCCAACAACCCCCTGGAAGGGAGTTGCAGTCATTCCTAGGATTTTTGTCCTTTCCCCTAGTTCATTAAGGAAATCATTTCCTTTATTGTTGATGAAATTGTGAATTTCATCCACGATTGCAAGGTCAGCAAGTTCAAGAATCAGGTCTTTGATCTCAGAGCTTTGCTTTCCAAGTATGGTCTGAAGCGAGGCAAAAAGCACAAAACCTTTATCCTTTCCCTGCCCGAAAACTCTCAAAGTTTCAGCAAGTCCTTTTCGGTCCACCTTATTCTCGGATGAGAGAAGCGCGCTGTTGGGAAAAAGGGGCTTATTTATCTTCCTGTCATAATAAGTCTGGCTAAGAAGAGGATTGTTTTTCGAGACAAGGAAAAGCACAAGTTTTCCTTCGTCGTAGTACTTTTTCATTATATGTTTAGAAAGAAAGGTTTTACCCCAGCCTGTAGGAACCTTGATATAGCCTCTTTGATTGGTTTCAAAATATTTCAGAATATCCTTAAATATTTTCTTTTTGTCTTCTCTCAATGGCTCAAGCTCGACGGTTTCCATACCGACTGCGGTTTCATTTAAATCTATCATCAGTACGCTGTCCTTACACTTTTCACGGTAGAATTTTTTATATATTGTAGAAACTTTTTATTAAATGCAGAAATCTTTTACACTGTAGAAACTTATTTATATCTGCCTAAAACCAGAAAATGTCTTGCAAAGAGGTTTCTGGAAAACTGGTATAGCCACGCAATAGGAAATGCTGCGTGCACAATAAACCTGATAAGAACTAACTCCCCATAACTTACAAATAACTAATAAAAATTTTATTTAACGAATAAAAATTTTATTTCAGAAAACTTAAGTCATGAGCTTTCGTCTAGAAGTTGAAAAGAATAACTCTGGAACTGCTTTCATTTAAAAAGAATCCTTTTTCAATAATAAGAATTACGCTAATATATATGTTATGCCAAAAAGCCAGAAAGAAGAAGTAAATAAGGAATTTTGCTTCTTCTGGCAGCCTCCGAAAAATATACTTGAAAGAGTTCAGAAGCTTTGAAAATGTTTAGAAGAACTTGGGTCTTACAGAAAGGTATTTTGCAAGCGGCAGTTTCTTGTACGGTTTTCCTGCTATCTCACCTCTTATCCGTGCATTAAGTTCTTCAGGAGTAATTTGAACTTTTTTAGGTTTATCCTGTCCGGATTCCTCCCTTACAGTTACATTAATAGTGCCATCTTCAACTTCTTTATCTCCAATGACCACGACGTAAGGGACCCATTCTCTGCCTGCTTCCCTGACTTTCTTTCCTATTGACAAATCGCGGTCATCGATATCAACCCTGCAGTCCAGTTTCTGTGAAACCTCTTCGGCAAAAGCAAAGTGTTTTTCTGAGATCGGCACAATTCTGACCTGGGTAGGAGAAAGCCATACTGGAAGCATTGGAACCTTTCCTTCTTCGGTCTCCATTGCAGCTTTTTCGAGAAGGGCGTAAATACAGCGTTCGATTGCCCCGCTCGGAGAGCAGTGAAGCACTGTAGGCCGTTCCAGTTTGCCGTCAGCACTTACATAAGAAATATCATATCTTTCGGCGTTTTCCACATCAATTTGGACCGTGGAAAGTGCGCTTGCCTTTGCAAGGGCATCTACGAAGTTAAACTCGAACTTGAGCACGAAGTAGAAGAAACGGGTGTCCCACATCTCCACAAGCACGGGTTTATCAACGGTTTTTGCCATATTGACTATAAGTTCTTTATTCGACTCATAAAAGTCCTTGGTAAAACGTATGGCAACCTCATAATCTTTAACATAAATTCCCATATTTTCAAGTACATTGATACAGAGGTCGTACTGCTGTTTGAACTGATCCACAGCCTGATCCATATCCGCGCAGAGGGTGTGCATGTCAGGCATGGTAAAAGCCCGAAGTCTTCTTAAACCTACAAGCTCTCCCCGCTGTTCCTTCCTGAAACTGTAGCGGGTCATTTCGATCATCCGAAGAGGCAGGTTCCTGTAGGAAATCGTCATGTCGTGGTTCATAAGGAACTGCCCGAAACAGGCTGCAAAACGCAGGAACATCTGCCGCTTGTCGGATTCGATAGAATATTGCCTTGCAGGGAACCTATCCAGATATTTCTTCAGAGTAGGATGGTTCATGTCATACATGATAGGGGTTTCAACTTCCATTGCCCCGAAATCGGTTGCGACATCAAGCACGTAATTTTCAAGGAGGGATTTTACAAGTCTCCCTTTAGGGTAATACCGCATATTTCCGGAGTCCGACCCTGGCTCGTAATCAGCAAGCTCAAGTCTCCGCATAAGCTCCACATGAGGAGGAGCACGTTCAACAGCCCTGCTCTTGGAAATTTCATAATTTACAAACTTCTGAAGTTTGGGGTAAGGTGTAAGGTCGAAATTCTCAACTTCGTGAAGTTCTCCATCAGTGGTAAGGATGCGCCAGTAAGACTTTGCAGTACCTTCGGCTTTAAGGGCTTCGGAGACAACCTCTTCTTTTTCCCCGGACGCTTCAACTTTTCCTGCTGCCTTTGTAGTCTCTTCAGGGCGTATGCTCCTTGAGAGTTCGGAAAGCGGATGCCCTTTACAGCTGATATTAAAAGCCTTATACCACCCGAAAGGAGCACGTTTTACCTCATACTTACCTGAGAGTGCAGTTTCTATTCCTTTCAGTACCTGTACTGCAACTTTCGGAGAAGAAAGGTCAGAACTTAAGTGAGCGTAAGGGTAGAGCATTACACGGTTGGTTTTGACCTGGGCAGCTACCTTTTCGATTTCGGAAACAGTCTTTTCTATTGTTTCCTCAGGATTTGCCTCGTCTACACTTTCAACAGCCATAAAAGCGGTAAGTGCTTCCTCAAGTCTGCCGGACTTTAAGGACTCTTCAATTTTTTCAGCAACTGGAGTTTGTTTTTTGGTTTCGTATTCAATATAATCAGAGTGAATGAGCAATAACTGCATTCTATCACCTGTTTTCGATTAGCTTCGGCGTGGAAATTATTCCGAATTATTTTTCGGTTGAATTTTTCCCGAATTAGCTTCGGTTTAGAATTTTGTCCGAGTTATTTTGGTTGAATCAAATAATTGATTTATGACAGACTGCGGTCTGTACAGTAAGTAGATCTTGGTTAAAGGAGTAAAGAAGAATATATGACAGTCCTAATATCCTTCAATGATATAAAATAATCCCTTTCGATTGATATTTTTGAGCATATCCTGGAAGTGCTCCACGACCTCCAATGTTTTTTAGCTCACTTTCTAAGCTGATTTCGGAAATTACTTTTCCAAGCCAGCCTTATGTGAGTGTCCCAGGTTCTTGAGGTCTGCGCAGGTCTCGGCAAGTTCGGAATGCGTATGTTCCTGATAAACTCTGTAAGCCGCAACCAGAGCACCTAGGAGAATAGGAGCTGCAAAAAAACCTGCAATCCCTCCGACAAAAGCTCCGCCCAGGAAGGCAAGCATAAGCAGCATCGGGTGAATATGGGATTTCAGGCTGGTCAGGTATGGCCTAAGAATCAGTTCTGGAGGGCCATAGATAATGAGGGAGGATACTATAAAGAAAAGGGCTGCACTTTCAAACCCGGATTCAAGGTACCGCATTAAAGCCAGAGGTGCCAGCACCATGTACCCGGCAAAAAGAGGAATTATCGAAGCCATGAAGATAAGGGTTGAAAGTGCAAGCACATGGGGAAGCCCAAAAGCATAGAAAACTAAAACCGAGGTTACGCTTACTATCAAGGCAGAGTAGGCGTTGCCTATGAAAATTCCTTTAAGGATCATATCTAGGTGAAGTGCATAACGGTTCACAACTCCTTTGTACTCTTTTGGTATCACGCCAAGAAAAGCCAGGTAAAGCCGATCCCCATCAGCGAGTATAAAATAACAGAAAATTATTGAGATTATAAAATTTATAAAAAAGAGTCCGATGCTCTGGGCATATGAAAGAAGTCCTACACTGCCTACTGCAGGGAGTAGCGAGGTAAAAAGATCCCATATAGCGGAATTAATTCGTTCTATAATTTTTTCTGGAATGTTTAGAGAATTTATGAAATTCAAAATTGCTGCCGCGACTGCCGTCTGGTTTTCAATAACCCAAGAGACCTGGTTAATGATTTCAATAATGCCTGCCCCGATAATGAATACTATAGGGATGAATATGCAAAGACTGGCAGTAAGAGCTCCGATTTTTCTGTGTTTTTTGAATTTTATTCGGATAGGCCTGGCAATGTAAGCAAAGACTAAGCCCAGTACGATTCCGTCTGCTAGCGGCAGCAGAATTAGAAGTGAAAAGTACAGAAGCAGTGCTACCGCCAGGGCTGCTCCGATTTTCCAGCGGCTGGCGATGATCTGGCTTACTCCATCAGGGGTTTGGCTCGATCTCATTTTTATTTCCGTTTGGATAGGTAGATAATAGCGGTTTTAAGTCGATTTAATAGGTTTAAGTCAAATTGACAGGCTTAAATCAAATATATGCGGAAAATAATATAAGTACAAGATCTAAATTTAATTAGAAAATGCAATATCTAAATATAATTAGGAACTATTTAAAAATATCATAGAGATAAAAAGTCCAGACTTTTGATCAATCACACCTTTGACCTTTGATTCAGGTCAGGTACAAGTTTATCAAAATATCGGGTTATCACACAGGACTCTGTACATTTTCCACATCTGATGCAGGCCTCGCTTACATGCGGAGTTTTTCCATCGAGAGAGGCTGTGCCGACCGGGCAGGCTTTTACACAGATCTCGCAGTTTCGTACAAACTCGACAGTTTTCGGAAACTCAATCCCGGTATTCAAGAAGAAAGCTTTGAGTTCCCTTTGCTTAAGGGAAGTGCGGGCAAGATCAAGCACTACAAGGCTGTTTTTTCTGCCGCTGAAAAACACATAAACAGGCAGGTTTCGATATTCGTTCCTAGAAATAATCCCGCGAATAGTATTGATTGCGTTTTTTTCAAGCACCTGGAGATATTTTGGTTTTACTTCCTATTCTTCTGGCTTTATTCATGGTTTATGAAATTCATACAACGTGTAGAATTTTTTTTTATAGTTGCAGATCGTATTTATTGGTGTATTCAATCTGTATGGTTGGATTTGGAGAAAGAAAAGATGATAAATAGTAAAGATGGAACATTAGTGCTGTGTATTGCTATGGCATTGTGTCTATGTTTGATACCATCAGCAATGGCTTCGACCGAAGAACAGCAAACCACCCAAGTTGAAGATGCTGCTCAGTTAAAGATAGAAGCTTTGGAGGCTAAGCTGGGTGAGGAAGGAATGCAGAAAATTGAAGATTACTTGGCGCTGCAGGCTTCTTTGCCGGATGTAGTTAAACGTATGCCATTTAGAGGACTTGCTTTTGCTGCTACTGATCCTGAAAGTCAAGCCATTAAAATGGAATATATTGATAACTTCAATGTTTCTGAGACTGAGAAAGAGAGGTATAAAGCTGGACTGCAAGACATATGGGATAGGTATCCGGATAAGATCACAAAGGACGACTATGCTTTCATGAGTGAGTTGGGTCCAATGATTGAAGAAGAGGCTTTAAGGGAACATCCAGTTGTTAGGATAATGTGGTCACCAGGTAAATGTCATCCAGATTTTGCTTATTATGCTTGTGATGGGTCTGCTTATAGAAATTATGCTAGAGATGCAGCTGACGACCCAGATGATTCTTGGTTTGAGCTTCCAGGATATCGGTACTATAATCATTACTGGGACGCTGATTGGAATCTAGGAGGTGCACCAGGTAGATGTGATGGTTATGCTGGTACTGCGCAAATCTGGGTTGATAATGGAATGCTGGTGCAAGCACATCAAGATTTTGGACTTGCCAGTCACTATTTGTCGGATACTGGCAATCCATTCCATTCATCTGGAGCAGTTAATCAGATTGGGGATTTTGTGGATAATCTGTTCAGCAGTCAGAATCATGATCTGTATGAAATATACATCTATGATCGGTGGAATACTGGTTATAATTTTGGTGGCTATGTCAGTGGCAATACTCAATCTATTACCGTGACTGATCCAGAACAGGCAGCTAAAGATAATGCCGATTTTAGTGCTCCGTACTTTGATTATATTTGGAATAAAGTGAATGATAACCCTCAGGCATTTGTTTCTGATGCAACTGTTGGATACTATACCGCTCAGTGTGTCCGACAAACTGCAAAATATAACCATGGATTGTATGATTACATCATGTAAAGTTGACATAATCTGAAATCGTGTTTATGTTTAAGTAGATGCCTTTGAAGGCATCTCTTTTTTACTACTATTTTTCCTGTATGTGTTAAATCCAAAAAACGGTGATTGATAACAGGCAAACTATAAATACAGTTACAAAAATTATAATAGGTAATTGAAATATTACTATACTATATTACTATAGATCAAAAGCAAATGGTGATCTAAGTGGATTCTATTAGTCATTTCATTTTAAAAGTTAAGGGGAAAATGCCTTTTGAGGCTCTTCTTTTCATTATGCAACATATATGGCTTGCTATTTTTGTTTCAACATTGGGCATATCGATAGGGTCAGGAATTATCTTTGGTCTAGACATAGTCGCCTTGGTGATAACGCTAGGGATGTTTGCTCTGTTTTTCGTACCTATAGTCTCTATTAGCCAGAATGTTGTTCAGAGCAAGAAGGATATTAGAAAGGTTTTGTGCTGCGTACCTTTACTAATAGCTGCTGTATATCAAACTATAGTAGTTGTGTTTGGATATACTAAATTTATGCTCTATGAATCTCATCCGGACTCTTTGGTTTATGCTTTGCTACTTCCAATTCAGAAGCTGGCGGAAACTGTAATTTATCCTACAACTGATAAAATATTTTATATGGGCTTTCCTTATAACCAGTTGCCTCAATTTATAGCTTACGTTATTATTTTTCCGATCAGTTTGCTTATTTACTTATTGCCTTCGATAGATTATGACAGGAGAAAGATCACAAAAGAGATGAAACTAATTGCTTTGTTACCACTTCTTTGTATTGCTATTCCGATAATCGTGCAGACAGTTAAGATGAGGCTTGGATTGATCAACGAGCTCATGATTCAATTTTTCTGGTCTGAGATAATATCAAACATAAAATTAATGGGATTCTTTCTGTTGATGCCTGCACTAAGTATCTTATATATAAGACACTATCACAGAGTGGTTAGAATTTCTACGGAGAAATTCTAAGATGAATTGGCGAGTTAAAAACACTAAACCAATCACAGAGTTGAACTTGCTTGATTTTGTACTTCAAGTGCATAAGTCCCATAACTATAATCCGAGACTTTTAAAATAAGGTAGAGGTTAATATCCAGACTTTTGATCAATCACACCTTAACCTTTGATTCAGGTTAGGTACGAGTTTATCAAAACATCGGGTTACCACACAGGACTCTGTACATTTTCCACATCTGATGCAGACCTCGCTTACATGCGGAGTTTTTCCTTCTAGAAAGGCTGCTCCTACCTGACAGGCTTTTACACAGATCCCGCGCAGCTTTGTACAAAACTCGACCGCTTCCGGAAACTCAATCACAATGTTCAGGAAAAAAGCTTTGAGTTCTCTTTGCTTAAGGGATGCCCGTGTTAAGTCAAGCACTACAAGACTGTCTTTTCCGCCACTGAAGAACACATAGACAGGCAGGTCTCAGTATTCGTTCTTGGAAATAATCCCGTGAATAGTGTTAATTGCATATTTCCCAAGCACCTGAAGGTGTTTTTTGTTTTACTTCCTATTCTTCTGGCTTTATTCATCATTGTTTATGAAATTGATATGGCACATTGGAAAATTTTTTATAGTCACGTGTCGTGTTTATTGGTGCATTAAATCTGTATGGTTGGTTTTCAGATAGTGTTTTTGAAATATATTAAAACGACCTAAACTCTAAATGTAACTCGGTGAAAATTGAATGCTATCGTTTTTTGGTCTCTAAATTCACACACATTCACCTTTAATTCCTGCACAAAAGTTCAATAAATTTACGTTTAATTGATAACAACAAAAATTGTGAAAACTGAAATTTTACTGCAGAAAGCGGATTTAAAAACAGCGCTCAAGCAAGATTATTGATAAAAGATTATTGATAAAAGGTAAATTTTTCAGTTCATTATAAATTTATAATAAGTAAACTCGATACTACTTTAGAGCAAAAGCAAACGGTAATCTAAATGGATTTTATTGACCGATTCATCATAAAAGTTAAGAAGATAATGCCTTTAGAGGCTCTTCTTTTCTTTCTGCATTATATATGGTTTGCTGTTTTTCTTTTAACAATCTTTGGAGATATAGTCGCCTTGGTGATGACGCCAGGATTGTTTGTTCTGTTTTTTGTACCGATAGTCTCTATTGGACAGAATATTGTTCAGAACAAGAATGATGTCAGAAAGGTTTTGTGCTGTGTACCTTTATTAATTGCTGGTGCGTATCAGACTATAACAGCTGTGGCTGGATATACTAGAGTTATGAACTACGGATCTCATCCTGATTCATTGCTTTATGCCTTGCTCTTTCCAATTCGGAAACTAGTGGAAACTGTAATCTATCCTATGACTGGTAAAATATTTTATATGGGTTTTCCGTATAACCAGCTGCCTGATGCTATATTCTATATTGTCATTCTTCCGGCTAGTCTGTTCATTTACTTACTGCCTACGGTAGATTACGACAAGGCAAAAATTACAAAAGAGATGAAACTTATTGCTTTGTTACCACTTCTTTGCATTGCTATTCCAGTAATTGTGCAGACAGTTAAGATAAGGCTAGGATTAATCGATGAGCTTATGATTCAATTTTTTTGGTCTGAGATAGTCTCAAACATACAACTGATGGGATTCTTCCTGTTGATGCCTATACTAGGTATCTTGTATATAGTGCACTATCATAGGGTGGTTAGATAGAGTAGTTAGAATTTCTACGGAAAAATTCTAAGATTAGTTGGCTAATTAAAAAACACTAAACCATCACAGAGTTGAATTTGCTTGATTTTGTACTTCAAATGCATAAGTCCTATAAATATAATTAGAAACTATTTAAAAATATTATAGAAAAGAGAGATCCAGATTTTTGATCAATCACACCTTAACCTTTGATTCAGGTCAGGTACGAGTTTATCAAAGTATCTGGTCACCACACAGGACTCTGTACATTTTCCACATCTGATGCAGGCCTCGCTTACATGCGGAGTTTTTCCATCGAGAGAGGCTGCGCCGACCGGGCAGGCTTTTACACAGATCCCGCAGCCGGTACAGCGAGAAAGCCTTGTAAATTGCTTTGCCGCCTCCTTAAAAAGCGAAACCGCTTTTTCTTTTGTTTCTGAACTTGCAAGCAGATTCCCATTCGAAAAAAACTTTACAGTTCCGGTTCCGGTTTTAACTAGCAACATTCCCAGGTCTTCCGCATAAACCGTATTTCCGAGGACACTGATGAAACCTGCAGCCTCTTTTTCCCTGATGCCTTTCACTGCCGCTTCTATTGAATAGCCGCCTGCCCGGCAGGGTGAAATCCCTGATACGACTTCAATTTCAAAGTTCTCAACATTTTCTCTTGGAAGCACGGAAATCCCAAGCTCATCAGCCAACCTGAGCATTTTGGGAGGCAGTTCCTTCCAGCGCCAGAACCCATGCTCTATAAATTTTTCAGAAAGCCCTCTGGATTTCGCCCATTCCAGCAGGAAAGCGTTCCACTTCGCGTATATTTCAGGGTGCAGGTCTTTTACCCTGATGTACTCGGCGGCAAGAGCAGACGGGCAAAGCCAGCATCCTACCCTTTCAAAACCAAGGTCATAGAGAGGATTGTAGGGAAGCTGTCTCCAGTGTATGTAAAGCCACACCTCAATTGCCTTCCAATCTCTTATAGGGAAGATATTGAGCTGGGCAGGAACAAATGGGTTTGTTTCGCTTGCTGCAATCCTTGCCCTTGAGAAAGACTCGTGCTTTCGCTTACCGTCTATTGTAAGGTAAGCCACGCCACTGTCTCCTTTTCGAGAGGAGTCTCCTTTTCCTGTCTCGAAGTCTCCTGCCGATGCCAGCTTGCAGACCTTACAGCACCAGCGGAAATCCTTTGCAGGAGGCCCGAATTTTCCTACCTGTTCCCGAAAAGCGGAGCCTGCACTTGCCTCGGTGAGTGGAATTTCTCTTTCCCTGCAAAAGCTTCGCACAAACTCGACAGTTTCCGGAAACTCAATCCCGGTATTCAGGAAGAAAGCTTTGAGTTCCCTCTGCTTAAGGGAAGACCGAGCCAAGTCAAACGCCACAAGACTGTCTTTTCCGCCGCTGAAGGAAACATAGACAGGCAGGTCTTGATATTCTTTCCTGGAAATAATTCCACGGATGGTATTGATTGCGTTTTTCCCAAGCACCTGGAGGTGTTTTTTGTTGGCCTCTACGCATGCCTCAAGATCCGGAGTCTCAGGACGAAGCGAAGCTTCACTGCTGTCAACCTTCCTTATCCTGAGAACTTTTGTCCCGGCTCCAATTGAAGCTTCTAATTCAGTTAGGTTCTCAGGCTCAGACGGGGTTTTAATATTCAGAAAGTCCACTCCGTCAATTAAAGAAACCCCATAGCCTGTAAGGCTTCCTGCGGTAACAAGGACAAAATCTCCGGCTTTTATATTGCTATCAAAGGCCTCAATTGATTCTGCTGCCACACTTTTTCCATTAAGGTGCCGGTTTGTTTTCTTAAGTTCGACTTTCCTGCCTTCGGCGCATTTCAGGAGAATTTTTGCGCCCTGGAGCGAAGGTTCAAAACTGTAATCCATTTTCGAAAGCTCAAACCGGAGAAATCCGAAAATAAATCCGTCTACGAGCACTTCGTCGGTTTTATCCTCACCAGGAATTTTATTTAGAAGAATAAGTTTCTCGCCCAGAGGATTGCAACCAAAAGCTGAATAAAGCTGCCTGTCCAGGACTTCTCGCTCGTAAGGGGAACAAAAACGGATGTCTGCAGGCTGGGAGAGCTGAAGGACTTCCCCTTTGCTTCCGCATCTTCCGCATTTTTCCCCGATCAGTGGCAGGTTACATTTTCCGCACCAGAAAATATGATCGTCTTCATACTCAAAGCGCTGGAAGTTCTTTTTCTTAGAGGAAACTGAATCCGGATTTTTTTCAGAGCCAGAACTCTTGCTGAAAGCGTGCTTTCCCTCAGAAGGCTTTCCTTTAAAATCTGTGTATTTGTTTTTTCCCCTGTTTTTTTGGGTCTGAGAATCCTTTCGACCCGAAGTCCTTGGAGTTTTATTATCTAAAGCCCTTGAAGCTTTATTATCCGAAATCCGGGCTTTTTTTGTGCCCTGATTACTTTTATCTGGCTTCTTTGGGCCAGAATCCTGGAATTTTTCTTTTTTCTGTTGCATAGAAACCCTGATTAGTGGTTTGAAGAAATCGTTAAATATTTGATCGTTCAGTTTTATGGTTCAGTCGCACGGTGAATGCATTTATCAATATATCAAGATTGTGAAGCGTGGAAAGCTTTTCAGATCTAAATATAGTTTATCTAGCACTTTAAGCACTACTCAAGATTAATTGGATTAATTAGAAACTCGTCAGCTCAATAAAGAGCTGGCTTGACTCATGAAGAGTAATTTGATCGGCAAACAGGGTATGTTAAACGATAAAAGAATTATTATAATAGTTAAAAGATCATTGTTATCAACAAAATCCACGTGTCAGAATAAATATAATATTATCTAGTGTCAGAATAAATATAATATTATCTAG